>Ga0099825_1003421_pt1 | contig 21121 bp, 13 predicted proteins | sample SiratroredBW_FD_76838 | JGI IMG/M metagenome (GOLD analysis project Ga0099825, IMG submission 76838) | Root nodule microbial communities of legume samples collected from California, USA - Siratro red BW | ecosystem: Host-associated > Plants > Roots > Nodule | place: USA: California | collected... | reverse complement strand
TTTTTTTTTTTTTTTTTTTTTTTTTTTTTTTTTTTTTTTTTTTTTCATTTCTGAACTGAATGGCTTAATTTTTTTCACTTTGCTTGGTGTTGTGAGTGAATAATGACTTACCAGTTGTATTCGATTATTAGTTGTTACAGCTGTCATTATCAGTTGATTTCTGTTGGTCAGTTAGTTACAGCTGTCACTGTCTGGGTGTTATATCTGATTCGGTCAGTTAGATGAGCTTCTGTAATCTGTAAATAGTCTTTGTAGACAGGAGCTCATCACTTGTACAAACTATCTGTAATCACTTGAGGTGCTGCAAATGATTGTTGTCAGTTGGAAGTGCCAACATAGTCGAGATGCCAAATAACAGTGGTACTCTAACACTTCCATCTTTTGATAAAAAATGACAAAGTTTTCACTTCTCTATATTTTTGTTTTTCTTTTAATAGGTGTGATGTAGACCTACTGCTGGCAACATTGTGTACCCGTTCAATACAAACTCGTGAAGGAAGTATCATCAAGGTCCTTGATTGCAATGCTGCTGTTGCTGGCCGTGATGCTTTGGCTAAAACTGTTTATGCCCGTTTATTTGATTGGTATACATGTGGTGTGAATGCAAAATTGGAATGTAGTTCTTATTGTGCATTGTTTAGGGTGACAAATTCTTTTTTTATGCTGTTTTAACAGGCTTGTTGATAAGATCAATATGTCTGTTGGGCAAGACATCAATTCCAAGATACAGATCGGAGTTTTGGATATTTATGGTTTTGAGTGCTTTAAGGATAACAGGTATGTTGGCTTTCAATTGTTTGTCATTTATAGGAGCTCTTTTCCTCTTTTGGGTATATATGGATTGTGGAATGTTAGACGAACAGAACAGGAGAGAAATGACTTAGTTTGAAGACCAAGATATTCGTGAAATTTCTCCCAAACTTCATCGGAGTGAGTTGATCCAAGAACATGAGAGAGAACCGATTTAGAAACAGTACAGTGAAGCCAAACAAGTAACAGTTGATCATGAACTTCCCATGCATCATATTCAGGATTAAGACAACTAATACGCCAGCCTCTTCGGTGAGAAAACCAGTGGAATGACGTGATTAAGGAAAAATTGCTGTAACTTTTTGTGATTTAATGACCACGTTCAACATATTGCCTGCAAATGAGATAATTTGAATCATCCAGCTTCTCAGAAATGGAGGCTGGAAAGTAGTGTGTTGCGGAAGCCATTGAGAACAGTGCAAAAGGAACCCAGATCTGGGAAGAGGATTAGGCGTCGAAAAAATGGCTCTAGATACTATGTTATGTTAGATGAACAAAACAAGAGAGAACTGTTTAAAAAATGAATGGTATTCATTTGAAAGGAGAAGTTTACACAAACTTTTATAGCTAACTACTTACAACACTAGAGATAGATAACTCTCTACTGAAAATGTTACATGAGGTAGCTGTTAGCAATAGCTAACAACTCTGAATACGTACTACAATTGTGTATAAACAGAATAGCTGACTACATACTCTAATACGGAGAGTGGAACTGAGTAGGTTCCCTGTGTTTGTTACGTTCTGGATCATTCTTCTGAATGCTAGTCACTTCCTTAGTTTTTTCTTGTATCCAATACTTGTTTTGTAATTTCACTGGCAGGAACATGCTTTTTGGTCAGACTTTCTTTAGTATCATGCATGGGTTGTCCACACCAAAAAGAATTATCCATGGACTGTTTTTCTTTGTATTCCCATTATTTGATTTGCTTGCTGCAGTTGTTTGTTGATTTAGTGACCTTTTCTATATGATTGTTTTGCTCATCTCAATAACATTCACTTCCAACAGTTTTGAGCAATTTTGCATAAATTTTGCAAATGAAAAGCTTCAGCAACATTTTAACGAGGTATCCATATATCATTGTATTTTAATTTTTATTCACTAAGCTGATCAAATGTTTTGTTTTCTTAATTTAAATTTTCTTCTTGTTTTTCTTTCTTTTTTTGCTTACTGTCTTGTCATTATTTCCAGCATGTATTCAAGATGGAACAGGAGGAGTATGGCAAAGAAGAAATTAACTGGAGTTACATTGAATTTGTAGATAACCAAGATGTTTTAGATTTAATTGAAAAGGTTTGTATTTTTTTGTTCTTTTAACATTTTTATTGTCTTTTTAGGTGCAAATAATTCTTTAGTCTATGTATTGACATTGATGTGTGGTATTATTATGCATTTTCTTACATGATTGCTTGTTTCATGCATAATGTGTGGCATAGAGATCAGAAATAATGGTATATGAGAAATTATGAAGTATATGAGGTTAGAGATGGAAATTGCAAGAAAATCTATATTAGGAAGGATGCTACTCAGGTATTCAGAAATTTGTCAAAACTCAAACCATGTTGTTTGATCCTATGCTCTCTAGGTTCATGTTTGGGTCTCTCTCAAGACATTTTTTAACAAATAAATTCGCAAAGACTACCTTATATAGGGTAAAGATAATCATGATTATGTTAAAATAAAGTGATATAGTTTCATGTGGTGGTGCAATGCTAATATATGCATGTTATTGATGTATACATTGCTTTGTCTTGATTTCAACTAATATTTATGCATGTATATGTGGATTAATTATTTCATTCTTTTGCAGAAACCCATTGGTATCATTGCTCTGTTGGATGAAGCTTGGTACAGTTTGAGTTCTTCAATATGAATCAGTGTATATTCATTTATTGTAAATTCATCCTTCATCCTGAATTCTTTCTTATTGTAGTATGTTTCCAAAATCGACTCATGAAACATTCTCAACCAAGTTGTTTCAGCATTTCCGATCTCATCCTAGGTTGGGAAAGGAAAAGTTTTCACAAACAGATTTTACTGTTTCTCATTATGCTGGAAAGGTGAGTACGTCTTACTGGACTTTCTCCCGATTCAGACACATGTTGTGACATATTACAATGTTTAAGGAGATCTTCCACTGTTTTTATGTAGGTCACGTATCATACAGATACCTTTTTAGACAAAAATCGTGATTATGTTATAGTAGAACATTGCAATCTATTATCTTCTTCAAAATGCCCTTTTGTTTCTGGTCTATTTCCTTTGCTATCTGAAGAATCTTCAAGATCATCATACAAGTTTTCTTCAGTAGCTGCCAGATTTAAGGTGTGTAGATTTCCATCTTCTAAACATGTTGTTTAGAGCCAGGGATAACATAATATGGCCAACTTGTTCACGAGACTAAATTTATAAATTTGAAAATCAATTTCATGTCTCTGATTGGTTTCTTGTTTCTCTTAGCAACAACTTCAAGCACTCATGGAGACCCTAAACTCAACCGAGCCTCACTACATACGATGTGTGAAACCAAATTCTTTGAATCGACCGCAAATATTCGAAAATGCAAGCGTCATACACCAGTTACGCTGTGGGGTTAGTATTTTAGATGTTCCTTTAATTCAGGCTGTTGAAAGAGACACAGATTGCTAACATGTCTATTTGTAAACTGTTATCTTGGGTGTTATCTAATCAATGTTATGAAAAATTGTTTTTTTGGCCACTATAGGGTGAGGTATAACTTATAATTGGACTTTTTTGGTTGTTGATGGTAAGGTATAACTTATAATAGTTTGTCACTTTTTAGCTTCCAATGTGTGTAAAAGAAATTGTAGGCTTGATTAAAAAATTGTTTGAAATAAGATGACCCTGATTCACATGCTTATCTTTCAGATTTACTACCCATTAGAATGTCATTTTTGGCATATCTCTATTTTATTTAGGGTGTCCTTGAGGCTGTTCGGATAAGTCTGGCTGGTTATCCCACTCGAAGAACTTACTCAGAGTTCGTGGATCGTTTTGGGCTGATAGCCCCTGAATTCATGGATGGAAGGTGAGTTCATTAAATTACTTTTCACAATTACCTGTTAAGTATTACATGACTCGATAACTTGTATTCCGTGATTTTCTGTGGTTTTCAAAGCCGAGTTAAGCTATATCTGTCAAGAAGTTTATTTTGTTGGGCTTGTACTTGTAGTACTTGTGCTCATTAGTATAAATGGGACTATAAGGTTAGAGTTGTATAACACTTTGTTCATCATCATTGAATCATACCAATATCATCCATCTGATTGAGTATTCCTGCTCTTTATTTTCTACGTTACATATCCATTCATGTTATTTTTCTTGTATATTGCTTAGCAATTTGTATACATATTTATACATACAAAGTTTGATTCAATTCCTAATGATTTAGCTATCTAAGTTAATTGGGATAATGATCTATGGAATAATATATCTATGTATGTATTAATTTATATGCGAACGCCAGCTACCGTGTTTTTTGTTTTAGGGATTTCTTTTGCAAAAAAATATTTGGTTTATAATGTGTCAACCCAGCCTCTCCTAGTCTCCTTGTTTTGCTCCCCATCTTCTCAATCGTTGCATCTGCCTCCTGTGTCTTCTCCTGTGACTGTTGCTGTTTTTCCAGCGACTGCATCTGGTATCTCCAGTGGGTGGCTTGGTAGTCTTTGGTGAGTGTCTATTTTCTACAGAGTGCTGCTCTTCTGATGTGATTCTAGAAAGGCTTGCTTTCTTGAACTCTGACAATGAATGTTCTCTCTTCTCTCCTGTCTTCACACAACTACATAAAAAAAATCAGAATAGTGGTTATCCCACTACAGCGTTTTCAGGGCCAGCAGCTATGTGGCATTCTCAGGGATTTAAAGCACTGATGATTATATTATCTGGGAAAGAAACTTTTGACCTTGAGAAATTCAGTCCCTGCACAACTGCACTGTCCCTGTACTCAATTTTGTGGGAGAGAAGTGGGAGCATTGGATCCACTCATGTAAAAACTGCTCGTGGTTCTCAAATTTTGGTCCTAATTGACTAGTTTACCTGGTTATTGGTCAATTTTTAAAGCAGTTCTATAGAACTACTCGGCCATGTCAAAGAAACTGCCAATCTGTTATGATTACAAAATATAGCTTAGGATATGTATAATTTTGTTGGCAATTGTAAATTTGACTGAAACTCGGAAGAAGGAGAAAGAAATAGTAAAACTTTGATTTACATCTGCCGCTTATTTGGAGATTATCATATCACATTTGGTAAGGAATTGTGGAAAAGTTGTGGTCAATGAAAGGTTTTAGCCTTTCCTGCATCGAATATTATTTTCTAATTGACATTCATTTGAATGCATGTGCAATAATTTGTGTTTCTTATTTAATAAAAACTGTATTCTTGTGTTAATAGTTATGATGATAAAGCTGCAACTGAGAAAATTTTGCAAAAGCTTAAGCTTGAGAATTTTCAGGTATGCTTTCCTAAGAAATGTGTTTGCAGATATTGCTCACCAACAAAGCAGGGATGTAAAAGTGTGTTAGTAATGTTTTTATTTTGTTGTTGTTCAGTTGGGTAGGACCAAAGTATTTCTCAGGGCTGGCCAAATTGGTATTTTGGACTCGAGACGTGCTGAAGTTTTAGACAATGCTGCAAAGTGTATTCAGCGCAGACTGAGGACATTTGTTACACGTCAATATTTCATATTTTTAAGATCTGCTGCGTTTTCTCTTCAGGCATGCTGCAGGGGTTAGTTCATTTTTCCTTATTCAGTTAACTGTATACTACTCATGTTAACTTGTTGGCTTTACTTTTGCACTTGAGGTTGAGCCTTGGTGCAATGGTAAAAGTAGCTGTGTGACTTGTTGGACATGGGTTCAAATCCTGGATACATTTGCGTAGGGTAACGTTGCATATGTCTACCCTCTGAAATCCTCATAGGTTAGATGCTAGTGCACCAGGCCACATTTTTATTATCTCATGGCCATCTCTCGTATGGTATTGTAGTTGAGTGAAATTAAAGATTGTTATAAAGTAGTTCTGAATTTGGGTCGGATTAATATAGGATGGGTTGAATTGAATTGTCTAATTTCCATATTCATTAAATCAGTAAGAAGTCAATCCTTAACTTATTTCTTGTTTCCGAACATTTGTGCCTTCATTGGCTGGCTTCTTTTTTATGTCAACTCATTCAAAGTTGTTGTTAGAATAACATGCAATGCAAGTTAGTTTCATTTTGTTTTCTTAGGAACTAGGATGTCAAAACTGCGTTGCTAATATGTATTTTTGGAAGATTTTTATTTTATCCGTGGTATAACTTTATTCTTTATTGCAGTAGTATCATGCCATTAATTCTAGAATTATGTATTTAAAATCATTTCCCTAATTACTGAGATCTTTTTCCTTAGAATCAGCTCTCTATATTTCCTAAAATAACTAGCAGGATTATCTATTTATTGCTCCAATTACCTAATTATTGTAATACAGAAGTATATTTTTCTTTCTATATTTTTGGGAGTTTCTGACTGTGTCTATCAACCCTAAAACACAACCCCTTAAACAATATTGCAACCTTAATTGTTGTGCCACTCAGATCACTATTGCAGGCTTTATAGTTCATCCCTCTATATGGCTGAGATCATAAATTCTAGAATGGAAACTGAGGATAGATACTCGACTGCTGGAGAATTGCAGAATGTCAACCCACACATTTGTGCTTTCTAAAATATTCTGGTAAGTTTCTATTTTCTTTCATTCTTAATGCTTTAGATCCACCTTTTTCTCACTATTGGATACTAGAATCTAGAGCTACTAACCATACGGACCCACCACTCAAATACTTCTCCACATATTCTCCATATCCTAACAAGAAAATTTCCACAGCAGATGGAAATCTTATAACAACAGCAAGACAAGGAGAGGTCAAAAGAAGTCCATCCATAACCTTAAAAACTGTTCTTTGTGTCCTTAAATTGTCCACTAATTTGATTTCCATACAAAAACTCAAAAGATCTTTCGTGCAATTGTTTTTCTCAGCAACTTTTGTATTTTATAGGACAGTAACTTGGAAAGGATGATTGGACATGTTAGAGAATAGAATGACCTTTTTCTACATGGAGGATCCTAATCAGCCTATCAAATAGAATGACCTTTTTCTACATGGAGGATCCTAATCAGCCTATCAATAGCCACTCCGTCCCTCATATCTAAATCCATCGTAAATCCATCATGACCAGTAAAGAGAAAACTCTACTATTGTCAGTTGGGACATCTTTTATTTCAAGTTGTAAAATTGATTTTCCCTTGTTTAATAATCTAAAGATGAAAAGTCTCCACTGTGAGGTGTGAGAGTTTGTGAAACACAAGCTTGTAAATTTTCCATTTAGCAATAGGAGAAGTCTTAAGCCTTTTTATTTTGTTCATACTAATTTAATATTGGTGTGCCTTTTTATCTTAATATTGCTAATGGAAAAATTTACATGCTTGTGGTTAGCAAACTCACATCTTACAGTGGAGGCTTTCCTTAAAATTCTTTATAACATGAAATGAAGGATGTCCCAGCTGATAATGGTATAGTTGAACTTTATCTTTACTGGTCATGGTGGATTCAAGCATGAGGAAGTGGCTATTGGTAGGCTTAATAAGGTCCTCCATGTAATAAAGGTCATTCCATTCTCTAATGTGTCCAATCATCCACCCCTAATTCTTGTCTTGTAAAATACAAGAATTGCTATAAAGTACAACATTACATGAAATATCTTGTATTTGTACAGAAATAAGATTAGTGGCCAATTTGGCGACATGAAGGAACTTTTTAAGGTTATAAATGGGCTTATTTGGATATGTTCTTAACTTTTTAAGGTTATAGATGGGCTTATTTGGATATGTTCTTCTCTTGCTGCGGTTAAAGGATTTCCATCTCTTGTTGAAATTTTCTTGTTGCCAGGACATGGAGAATATGTGAAGTATTTAGGTAGTGGAGTTATATGGTTAGTGGCTCCAGAGTCTAGTATCCAATAGTGAGAAAAAGGTGTATCTGAAGCATTAAGATCAAAGGAAAATGGAAACTTATCAGAATATGATAGTGAGCATGTACATGTAGGATGGAGATTCCGAAATTTATCTTAGCTTGATGTCAATAATGTTTTTTTTTTCTTTTTTCGAATGGCTTCCTTGAACAAACAATTTATATGACCCAACCACTTGGATTTGAAGTGAATGATAAATCTCTTGTTTGTAAGCTAAACAAAGCTCTCTATGGACTAAACAAGCACCACAAATATGGTTTGATCGACTGCAAACCACTCTTAGTTTGGGTTTGTTAGCGGTACCTGTGAGTCCTCTCTTTTTGTTTACATAAAGTAGTTGATGTTGTCTATTTTTTTGTTTATGTAGATGATATTATAATAATTGGCACTTTACTCTGATTCAAAAGATATTACAACGAAACTTCATGCAACATTTTCTTTGAAACAAATTGGTCAGCTTGATTATTTTCTTGATCTTGAAAATACATTGTTGTACTCCTGTTATTGAGTATTGTGAAATTAATAAAATATCAGTTAATTCTTTAGTTCAGTTTTTCTAAGATAATATCCTCTAATCATGTGTAATGAATTCAATAAGCCTATATAATCATGCATTCGTTGTATATTCTAACACCGATTTATGTTCAAAGTGGCTCTATTTTTCTCTCTGGTAGTACACTATCCCTCTCCCATTCATTTCTCGATTTCTCTCTGTCTTCCCCTAAATTTAACAATTGAAAATGCAATAAATATGGGGATCACGCTAATATGACATTACCTTGACTGTCATCAGTTTTTTGTACTTATATTGCAGGTCACATTGCCAGGAAGATATATGCTGCTAAAAGGGAGACAGCCGCAGCTATCTCCATTCAGAAATATATTCGTATGTGGCTTACAAGGCGTGCTCACTTAAAACTGTATTTTTCTGCTATTATCATACAATCTCATGTTCGTGGTTTTGTGACTCGCCAAAGATTCTTACATGTAAAAGAACATAAAGCTGCTACTTTTGTACAGGTAATTTTTCAAGATGTGTTATATGTAGTAGGACTTTTAGATGGTCAAAATCATGACCTCTGTCTTCATCACTTTTATAAAATAGACTTCATTGGGTATCATCCTAGTTTACGAATATTGCCTCTGTCCCTAAGTATAAGACATTGTTTGAAAATTCCTTGCCCCATTTTATAAGACTCTTTTCTATTTCTCTTGCATAAATTATTTTGATAAATACCCTTAACTACTGCTGCTATTATTTTTCTCCCTATCCATTAATTATTTACGGGTAGCTTTTGAAAAATATTACCATTACAAACAAATGTAATGCTTTTTTTCTTATATGGACTTGATTATTATGGGATGCTAAGTAGGCATCCCAAAATACCCAAGTTTTTATCACTAACTAAACTTACTTTCTTAATAGGTGGGAATTAATTATAAATGTCTTATATTTAGGGGAGGAGGGAGATTAATACTTCGTTGTGAACCAAGATAATATTGTGCTTGATTTTCTTTATGGATGTTCATGTCAAAGGAATTGATTTGCAAAATATTGCTACTAATTGGTGTAAGTTTTAGAAAATTGGAGAATATTTGTTATCATTGGTGCAGATTTGTTGGTCACAGATCTTGCACGATTGTACACTTATAATTATGTAATTATCTCCATAATTAGATAGCAAAGGTATAGGTATGTATTTACTGAAAATATTGTATCATCACTGTTTAGTGGAGAATTTTGGAGAGGAGAACAAACAGTTTTGATCTGCATCTTTTCGAAGTCCAATATGGTATCGGATTAGGTCGTATTATGAACACCAAGTTAAGACATTCACCCTATTATTCTTCTCATTCATGAATTTTTGGGCTGAATACGGTGATATTTTCTATGAAGGTTTATCAGATGAAGGCCAAACTATGGTGCAACACGTTCATTAAAACTGATTTTGAGGGTTTTTAGTCGAATCTCATGAATAGTGTTCCTCTGCCTCATCCTTGGATGCATTCCTTAACGGGCTTTTTCATGAAGAACAACGCCTCCTAACTCAACCATCCATGGAACAATAGTAATATGTTTCTCTTTCTAGTTGCATAAGCTGCAGAAGGAAAGACTAAAGAACGAGAGTTGAGTGCTGAAAGACTAAAGAACGAGAGTTGAGTGCTGTCCAATGTTTTTGTTGCAAAGAACTTAAGAATTTTACTTCACATTGCCCAAAAAGGTTCTACAATTACTTCAAAAAAGATGGTCACATCATTAAAAAATGTTCTATTAAAGATCCTACATCGATTAGGAATTAGGTTAGATTATAATATATAAGAGGGGTGCATTCATTACTTCACAAGTAGATTTTGTAACGTTGAGTCAGACACAAGGCTACTATTATGTCATCGTTATCGAGCTTTTGTTGGACTATTTATAAATATCTAATCCCACGCTCAAGATGTTCATTCTTCGACATAAGGGAGTGTGTTGAAGATTTCACATTGACTAGGAATAGGAATTAGGCTAAACAATATTATATAAGTGAGTTGCAATTATCACTTTATAAGTCGGTTTTATGAGGTTTAATTAGGTATAAATCCACTTAATTAGAATCTCACAAGAGCACCAAGGAAAAATGCAACAACCTTCATAGGTGTAGCTGGTCCTTCCGAGAATTGGAATGCTCCTACCCATGTGCAAAGCTTGCCCCATAAACAGTCTAACTATAATTTCAGCTTTTTTTGCTTTAGGACTTAAACCTTTTTCTCCTTGTACTTATTGGAGTTCAGATTTTGTTGCATCCAATCACACGACCAATAGTGTTGACACCATTAAAAATGTCACAAGATATTTTTGGTAATTTTCAAATATTTTGGTACTCTTTATTTCTTTCAACCTCAATGTTCTTTTTGGCATAAGTGTCTTGGTCACCCAACCTCTTATGTTGTTCTTGACTTGATGAAGTAAGGTGTTCTTGGTAATGAAATTTCCCTGTCTCTTAGTGTTGTTAAATTTGATTCTAACTCATGTAAACTTCAGAAAAATAAAATTCCTCCCTTTCTATTTCACCTATCAAATGTTGTTAGACTTGAGGACCAAACGTAGGAGCGTAACAAATGTAAACCAACCGTTTGATATATTTCGTAGTGAAGTATGGGGGATAGCACTTTTATTTAAGTTTTGTGCTCAAAAGTTGAATCATTCTTTGCCTTCAAATATTTTCATGCATATGTTCAACCCAACTCTCCCAAAATTAATGTTGTGTTCTGATGACGGGGAATATACATGTCATTGTTGACCTTTTTCGGCAAGTGTACCGAGTTAAAAGTAATATAGATTTGTAAAGTAAAGATGTGGATCCCACAGAGACCAATTTTGCTTATAAATCTCAGTTTTACTACTCACTAAGCAATTATAATTTTCAAGATGGTTTGATAATAATTTGAGTCAATAAATATAAAAGAACAACTAAAAATAAATAACAAATATAAAAAGGAGTTTGTAAGATCTAGAAGGACTCTAGGATTGAACTTCATCTATCTCCCTCCTTCATATTTTGGATTTGATAAAAACGTACAATATCCTGACTACTCACAATTGATGCACATATATAAATCATTCACACCGATTCTTCTGATATGAAATTCATAAGAAAATTTTCTAAATATTGATCCCTTAGCTATTTAGTAAATTACACAATATTAAAAACATATGTTATACGTCATCAATACATTGAAACCTATCCGTAGTATTTTAATATATTGAGTATTTTTCATCTAGGTCAGAAACTTAAAAGTACTTCTCAGTTAAACTCAAGAATCAAAATCAAGACTCTATTGATCAAATAAAATCTAGCATTAAGCATAAGATGAAAATACCAATTGAGTAAAAACTTAATATTATATATAAAAATCACCAAAATACAAATGAGTTCAAAAGATTACATTCAATCCCAAAGTTGAAGATTTAGCTATTCATGGTAGCCATTACAACCCAAGAAAAGGAAGATTGCAATAAAAGAAGAGAATTGGTGCTTTGCTTTCGTCCCTTGACGGCTGTTCTCGTTCCTCCCCGTCTAGATTTTCGTACCTTAGAAAACCTAAAATTGTCCTTTTAAACTTGTTTTTGGGCCGAGGTTAAGTAACTTTTCGTTTGGGTTTTTTTTTTTTTTTAAATTTTTTATTTTTTTTTTTTTGTCTTGTTTTTTTTTCTTTTCTTTTTGGTTTTTTTTTTTTTTTTAAATTTTTTATTTCTTCTCTTCATGAATCTTCCAATCTCTCATTTTTTTCACTCTTTTATATCTGAAATTTTACAATAATTGAGATCAAATAATTTTCTTTAACTCAAAATTCAAAATCTAAATTTATATCTAAAAACTTTCAAATTGGAGATAATTACTATTTTAAAACACGCTTAAACTCACAAGTACTCAAACTTTCTCATGTATAAAAACACTCAAAATTGACACTTATCTATATTATTGCTGACAATTGGTATTTTATTTCAAAGGTCATGTCCTTCCACACCATAACAAAATGAGGTAGTTGAAAGAAAAAATTGTTGCCTTCTTGATGTTGTTCATACTCATAAGTTTAAATCTTTTGTGCCTTCTTTTTTCTATCACATTCTAGCTCTGGATCAGTGGGCAGTGTTGATCTAAACCCCTTTCTTCGGTTGATTTTGCTATTCTCATATGCAAACTCAATGTGAAGTGTTTTTGTTTTGAAAAATCTTTTCCTTGAGCTGTTAGCTACTGCTAAAACCTATCTCTTGTACCAATTAAATCAAGCTGTTCATTACTGCTAACACCTATCTCCTCCATTGGAGCTTAGCTATAAATACTCCTGTACCTATCTTATTTCACAAGTTAATGAAATGAATTCAATTAAGTTAGTTACAAATTTCTCTCTGGTTCAGTTTGTTTCACAGATAGCGAATCTGAGTGATACCATTTTTTCAAAATATCGTATCATCACTATTTAATGGGGAATTCTCCAGGAGAACATATGATTCTGATCTCCAACTTTTCTCAGTCTAATAGTTTTCAGGGGAATGACGCAATGAATTATATTTGCTTTGGTTTCCATTGTTGCTGCATTCACTTTCACGCTTGCTTTTTGGTGTCTGGTTACTTTTAAATGACATAATTTTGATATATTGCTTTATTGATCATGCATATCATTGTAGGCCTGTTGGAGGATGTCCAAGGCTAGGTCATCTTTCTTACGGCATCAAACTTCAATTTTGGCAATACAATGCCTTTGGCGGTGTAGACAAGCAAAAAGAGAGTTACGAAGACTTAAACAAGTATGATTTTTTTCCTTTAGAGGGGACATGGAAGATCCCAAGTAGGAAAAAGTGTTCTTATTGTTGTTTTTAAATGTCTTTATCAGGAGGCAAATGAAGCTGGTGCTCTCCGTTTAGCCAAGAATAAACTGGAGAAGCAGTTGGAAGATCTCACATGGCGTTTGCATCTGGAAAAGAAAAGAAGGGTATTATTAACAGAAAATAGATTATGTTATGAAATGGTTGTATATTATTAACTGAATCATTTTGTTATTTTTTTTTTTGTTTATGAAGTTTTTTTGTTCTGCTTCACATTCTCCTAGATTTATGTGCTGTTGATGCCAACATTTTATATGTATTTATTTATTTGCTTATTATAAAGATCAAATGTTTTAGATGACTAGCTGACAATTTTAGCTAGTGTTTTCTGCTGCATGAATGAACCATTATTTTTCTATTTGTTTTCCAGTTTCTTTGCTGGTTATATTGTCTTTTTATTTTACCTTTCAATTCGTATCTGAAATTTGGACTGAATGTCCTACCTGTGACCAGTCATTTATCTGGCACCAGAGGCTTTGAAAACAAAATTTATTGGACTTATGAAGATTGTGCTTCACTGTGCAGGTTTCTAATGAAGAGGCTAAAAAGATAGAGATTTCCAAACTTCAAAAGATGTTGGAAGCTTTGAATCTTGAATTAGATGCTGCTAAATTGGCAAAAATTAATGAGTGCAACAAGAATGCTGTTCTTCAAAATCAATTAGAATTGTCAGTTAAGGAAAAGTCCGCTTTGAAACGAGAGCTAGTAGCAGTGGATGAATTGCGAAAGGAAAATGCTTTATTAAAGGTGCTTCATTTATGCTGAAGGAATGTGTTCCATTAATTGTGTTTGATTGTGATGGATAATAAATTTTGGTTATTCTCACCATATCCCTCGGCATGATTTTGGAACTTCTCTTTGTGGGATAAATTCAAGTTTGAATTAGAGTACATCAAACTGTTGTTTCACATTCTTGATTGTGTATTGTTATAAAATTCTCCATTTTTATTATTTACTGAGGCATGTTAGAATTTATAGTCCACTGACATGGTTTATGAGATAGATCATATGATAAATTAAGGAAGTTTTACTGTGAACTGTGAATGTGATGAGTAAGGTTACTAATTGAAGATAGGGTTATTGACGGATTGTATTAGAAAAGCTGGATTTAAATGTGAAAAGACGAGTTAAACATGGAGACAAGTTTGCAAGATGTTTAGTCATCATTAATATCAAAGAAAATGGTAGAAGCATAGAACACTCGTTTTTGGATGGACGGATTAACCAATGATAGAATAGTGTAAAGCTTTTGGGTTTTGTTTAGTTTCCAAGGTTAAACGGAATGATATGGGTAATTTAAAATCCCATCCATTTTTATGTTAATGTTCAGAGAAACGAGAGAAGTACCACGCTTAGTGCCTGCTCCAGGTTCTAGGCTTTTGTTTGCAGATGAGGGTTCAGGTGTTTTTGGTTCTTAGAATTTTCTTCTAATTGTATGAAAGAATAGAATCTTACCTTTTGTCTGTTATTTTTTTATAGCAACATTTCCATGGTTAAGGTGATTATCACGAACAGATTATCCCTAAACTTTTACATCTAAGATGCCCATTAATTGCAACAACCCTTTGGGCTTGAAGCATGGACAGTGCGAAGGCCCACCCTTGATTCTTGTTGCGAAATTTAACTTTTATCTATATTGAAAGGATTGCTTGTAATTGTGTTCTGTGTACACACATTATATTCTTATTTATAAGGAAGAAGAGATATACTAATAAGGAACAAAATCAACATTTAATGATGAGAAATATCTACTTTCATGAACTTCTGCGTTTGCTTACTTTCTCTTGTAAATTTAGTTATATCCTATGATTCATTCCCTTTCTTGAATTTCTAGGTTTCATTGGATGCATTTGAAAGGAAGTACATGAATTTAGAACTTGAGCTTATGAATGCTCAAAAAGGCCGGGATGAAAACATGGAGAAACTGAGGGAGTTTGAACAGAAGTGTTCTCAACTAGAGCAAAATGAAAAAAAGTGCCGTTTCTTTTTCCTCTTTTCTCATTCTGCAAGATGATTTAGTTGCTTAATGATGTTACATGTATTCATATAATCCTAGTTCATAATTTTTTTTTTCTGTAACTGTATTTAATGTACAGGCTTGAGGAAAAGTTAATGAGTTTGGAGGATGAAAATCGTGTGCTTCGTCAGAAAGCCTTAACTACCCCTCTTAAGAGTAACCGTCCAGGTCTAGCCAAGTCAATATCAGAAGTAAGTTTGTTTTGTCTGTTACTTTGCTATTCATTTCTTATCATTATGTTTCATTTTTTCAGGTAAATATCATGTTTAATAACTTTGTCATAGAATTGTGTTATATTAGCATTATTAGTTAACTTATTTTATTTCTGCAACAGAAATACTCGAGTGCAATTACCTCCCGCACTGAACGAAATACCATATTTGTAAGCTACTACTTTCTCATCTCCCCCTTTCGGAAGTAATCACTAAACAGTCATAATTGTTTTAATTTGCTATGATTCAGGAGTCACCCACACCCACAAAACTTATTGCCCCTTTTACATTAGGCATGACAGACTCTCGTCGATCTAAGTTAACAGCAGAGAAGCACCAGGTAGATCTTGTTTAATTTCTGTTCTGCCCTAAGGCCTAAACCTTTAGATTTGGCATCCTGCTATTTCAGTTTATGCTCAATCTAGAAGAAATGAGAAGAAGGAAAAATCATCTTCTTGATAGAAAAATAGGAGATACTCCCACCTTTTTGTTTTTTTCTCTATTTTATTGATTGGGTTGCTAGAGATGATTGTGCAAACATGGTTGGGATGACAGTTAACATTGTAATGCTTTAACACTACCATTTTATTGAAATAAGAAAACTATAATTGAGAGCTAGCATGAGAGTTGTGAGAACAAATTACTGAAAACGTGGTATGAGAAGGGGGTAAAATTAGTTCCTAGGTAGGATCCGTTTAGTATTGGGGTGGTGTAGTTATAGAAATTTCTACTAGTAAAGGTCAATTTTAGTTGTTGCAATTGAAGGGAAGCAAAATTTGATTATGATGTGGAAAGTGTATAAAATTTCATTAAGAACTGCCTGCTCTAAAATGGTGCTTGTGGATTTGGGTTTTGTGGTTGGAAAATTTACTATTATCCTGGAAAATTCAGTGTTTCTGACTATATAATTGTGCACCTTAAGCTGATAGAGACCGAATGTTTTGCAGGATAACTATGAATTCCTTTCGAGGTGTATAAAAGAAAATTTGGGATTTAAAAATGGTAAACCTATTGCTGCCCGTATTATATACAAATGTCTGCTTCATTGGCATTCATTTGAATCTGAGCGCACAACCATTTTTGATTCCATCATTGAAGGCATAAATGAGGCTCTAAAGGTAAATGTTGTGCCCTTTTTCTTAAAACTCGCTTCAATTATGTTTTTTTTGTTTCTCATATTTAGAATTTAGTTTAGTCAAATTTCTCTTGGCGTATTTTTCCATTAGTCCCGTATTCAATTTGTAGGATATATGTAATTATTTTACGAAATTTATTTGAGTTCATTCTGCATCAGGTTAGGGAGGATGACATTATCCTGCCATATTGGCTGTCCAATACCTCTGCGCTTCTATGCCTTTTACAGAGGAACTTACGTTCAAATGGTTTTTTAACTACCACTGCTCAGCGTTATCCTGGATCATCTGGTTTAACCAGCCGGACTGGGCATGTGAGTTATCTAGTTGAACATTTTGAATTGTATGTTTATTACTTGAACTATATATGTAATTTTCTGTGACTACGTGGATGATGATCCACTTAGTTCAAGTTGCATTTCGTTTTGACTAAATTGTGGGCTTGAATGGATTAAAATGGTATAGGAAGATAGGTGACGTGCCACTTGAGATTTAAATGGTATAGATTTACCAAGGATTATAGATACTTGATATTTAATTTTTAACCTATATACATATAAATGCTTAAAAATAAAGTTGCAGATATATTCATAATTAATATTAAAGTCATATTCTAAAATACATTTTCATCATTAATTTAAAATAATAATGAGAAATGGCAACAGTGGAGTGAAGTTGAAAAAAAGGATGATGATATTTATATAAAAAGGAAATGGAGTAAGCTATCACGAAAGAATATCAGGTGTGAAGCATAGTGCCAATAGGCTGGGGGATGGGGAACTTTTTGAGGTGTGAAAAACAGTAGGCAACCCAAAACAAAGGTGCCTCAGACGTCATTTAGGTTGCAGAAGTTAAGAAATATCCTGTTCTTTCTCCTCGGTTTTCTGAACTGATAAAGATTAGAGGTGGTAAAAGGCAATGAACTAAATTCTGGGAAAACAAAGGATAGCATTGTCATATAATAAATTGTGTAAGTGGTTTAGATTTGAAAAAGAAGAGTAGAAGCTTAAAAGGACATACACAGTAAAAGCTAGCTGCGAATGTTGCACATGTATCAGAAGTTAGATCCACAATATTAGAAATATAGGAAAGTCAAAAGAGAAAGAAGAAAGAGACAGAATAATGGTTAGCATACAAAATAAAAAGATTACAAGGAAATGTAAACAGAGAAGAGAAGGTAAATAAGTAGACAAGGAAAAGAGTTCTGGTAGAACAGAGGAAACTTCAATGGGGTGAGCGTGGTTGAAAGGAAAATAAATGGCATTAGCTGAAATGGATGTATCTTTCAAAAACAGGGCAAGCTTGGCTATTATATTTATGTGATATCAATGTTTGTCAGAAAATGGATGACTCACTGCTGAAGTGGGAACTGACAATGACAGCACTATTGTCTGCAGTTTGGCTGCTGTTCAGCTAAGATTTTGGTTGGTATTTGCATAATGCAGATGCTTACTTTCCCGTAGTGGCCAACAGCAGTGACGCTCGTTCACAGGATTTCAATGACACTATTATCCGCTAACAGTAACAATGCTATGCTGTTGAAATTTTATTTCCCCTTACAGTTTGTGTTTGTTTCTGAACAGTAGAAACTAGAAAATAATAAGAGATATTTTGATTAATCACATTCTCGGTTGAAGCTTTTTTTGAAGTCGAGGTGTAAAAGAAGAAACATTGTAAATAGAAAAATAAAGAGAGTTCTTATTGAACAAATTCATAGAATTGGAAATAAAAAGAGTTCTCCAGCTGAAGAAAAAAACTCAATATCAAAGATTGAGAGAAAAAGTTATTTATTTATCACATAAGGGACGAGACATTGCTGTAGTTAGTGTGGTAAGCTAGTTTATGCATTATCAGATAGCAAGACACTGGTAAGCAATTGACAAATTTCAGTACTTGAAGTCAAGTTTAGGAAAGAAGGTACTTTGACCTTGAAGATATATACTCTGGGAGGCTACGAAGGTTTTTCTACTCACATAAAATCTACCTTTAGGATTGTACGTTTTGGAGAGAAAGTCCATTTACCTAGAGAAGCAAAAAACAATATAAGGTATTTTGTTCAAGTGCAGAAGCTGAATTTCAAGTCCTTGCTCAAGTGTGTGATGAAGATCATATTAGATGACCTCATGATCGTTCCTCCTAAACTAGGACAATTTTGTTAGGACCAAACATATTAAAATGATAGATACTTCTTGAAAGATAACTTTAACAGTAGCCTAGTGGTTACTATCCATCTCCCTATTGCACTTCTATTAGTTAAACATCTTCACTAAGGAACTTCCTCATGGCAGATTCCAAGATCTTGTAGGCAAGTTGGGAATGATCGTATTCTTTTACCAACTTGAGGGAGAATGTTGTAAATAAGGAATTATTATAATAAAAATATTCCTAGAATATATACATTCATTCCTATACTTTTTTAGGAGAATGTGATTGTTGCAAAAAAAGGAGTTGAGAATGTAATTAATAAAATATTTATTTATTTCCTCTCATTTCTTAACTTTTTTATTACTAAGTTGGACCTACATGTAGATATAAATAATGAAAGGACACTTTGTCATTGGTGTTTTTCTTTTTCGGATGATAGGAGAAAATTGAGATTAAAATATAGTAAGCTTATTGGTGTTTTCCATTTTACACTTGATCTTCATATGTTCCCTGCTTGTTTTGTATCTTCCCCTGATTTTAGTTTGGTGGTATTTCAAGGGATCAAAATCTCCGTTGCAGTTTATAGGATATGATGATGGTGTATCTCATGTGGAGGCAAGATACCCTGCCATACTTTTTAAACAACAGCTAACTGCTTGTGTAGAGAAGATCTTTGGTCTTTTACGTGACAATTTGAAAAAAGAGCTTTCTCCACTGCTGGGATCATGTATTCAGGTGACATTTCTTACACTTTTGTTATAATCCTTTGGAGATGTTACTTGTGGCTAAACTACCATGTCAGTTGTTGAATTTGTGCTTTTATTCTTGGTTCTTGTGGTCATAACTCAACACATAAGAGAAGGTCATAAGACAGTTTGTCAAACACCTTTTTCTTGTCTGAGAAAGAGGGAGTTATCAAAAATCTCTGACTAAGTTTATTGTTTCCTGAGTCAGTTTGACTTGCTTTAATGTTTTCAGCAGAACCAATGGTTCACCCATTTGCTTTCAATCTATTTTCCATTTAACTTTGTTATATGTTGGATGTTCTATGTGATTTTGTTGCTGGGTGTGGATACTTTGTAGGGATATGCTAGGGGGCACCTAAGGGTTGGAGTTTATGGACAAATATGAAGAAACAGTTATATGATATTACTGTTATGCTTGTGGTTGAAAAGCTGATTATGGTTTGTACAATGAACCATGAAATTTGATTTTCAGTGTTTGGTTTTTCCATTATGTTTGTGATGGCGTGAAAGGTCAGAAGCAAGGGGTTCATATAGGAAGAAAAAACTAGGCGAATTTACAACAGAGGGAAGCCTTTTTTCTGACTTGAATTTTCTTTTCCCCACTTTTGGAAACCAATTGTTTGATTTGACCATTGCTTCAATGACAGTATTGACTTTTATGATAACACTGGAGATTGTGTTTTTTCGGTGGGTGTAATGAGTTTTCCACAACAATTTCAGAATTCAGTCTGTCTTTCTATAAATGGTAAACATAAGTGTTTTGTGACTAACATAGAGCGGAGAATAACGGATTAAGAGAACAATTAAGCTTGAGAGAGCTTTCTTTGCTGATTTGTTGAATAGGAAAAAAAATCTAAGTCTGAAATACAAAAGGTTGAGGTAAAAGATACGTATTGATCTTAGTAATTAGGGAAAATGTGTACAACTGATACTTAAAGATATTTTCCATTATTACCCATTATTAAGTTTCCCTAAATTGTACTTTCAATGTTTCTAAAAAAGGATTCACATGTGTGATTAAACACACAATTCACAACAATTTGAAAAGAAAACCTAAATCCTAGACAGGTGACCGAGAACATCTTTACAAAGCATTCTAGAAGACAATAATGGATTTCTATCTAACATTCCTTTCAAGTTGAAGCATATAGATTGTATACATCGGACTTGTAACATATGAACTCAATTTGAGGTGCCCTTAGAGACTTGGTTAGATCATTTGCAAATTGATCATTGGAGTTTAAATTTAATTATAATTTCTTTGGACATTAACTTCTTTCAAACAAAATGACAATCAATTTTTGTGTTTAGTTCTTTTGTGGAACATGGGATTATAGGCTATCTGAAGTGCTGTTTGATTGACACAAGAAGACTTCATTTATTGAATCGCATCAAATTTGAATTGTTGGATTTGATCCTCAAAAGTTTGCATGTGATTGAGAAGAATGAATCAAAATAATAAATTGAAGAGATTTGAGATTCTAACAACAATGATATGATAATAAATAAAAGCATTCCTAATGTATATACATATCTATATATATACATATATATATATATATATATATATATATATATATATATTTTTTTTTATATAATATAAATTTTTGTATTTTTATATTTATAACACTCTCTCTCAATATATTGTGTGTCCTGTA
>Ga0099825_1003419_pt1 | contig 21127 bp, 15 predicted proteins | sample SiratroredBW_FD_76838 | JGI IMG/M metagenome (GOLD analysis project Ga0099825, IMG submission 76838) | Root nodule microbial communities of legume samples collected from California, USA - Siratro red BW | ecosystem: Host-associated > Plants > Roots > Nodule | place: USA: California | collected... | reverse complement strand
ATAATAAAAATAAATAATATTTTTATATAAAGTAAGAGATAGAAATTTAAAAAAAAATAAAAAACATAAAATTATATATATATATATATATATATATATATATATATATATATATATATATATATATATATCATTTTCTCTTCAAAAATTTTAGAGTAAAGTCTTTCTTTTAATCTTGGAAAGGAAACCATTAGGTGAAAGTTTTGATTATCTATTTTGGGTGTATGAAATAAAGTTGAAAATTAAGACTTCATAAACATTTTTTGTGAACCTCAAATTAGTTCAAATTATAGCCTAATCACATAAAATGTATTGAATCACGGTAATGGTCCACGCTCATGTTGTGGAATGACCCATCTACCCTGCCAAGTTCCAATTCTAGTTGATACTTATAATTCAATGTACTAACGCAACCAACCAACATTGAACATAATTAATTCAAGATTGAACCAATTGAAAATCGACCCAAGTTGGAAAAAAGGTTATTGATTAATTTGGATTTCAGATTTAATTTTTAAAGAAATGATTTAATTTCAGATTTAATTAATTTGGATTCTCATGATATGGATCTCATTATGTGTTATTAAATTATACTTATTAGTCATTCTTGATTATGTAGAAATTCTTTTTGTTTAAGCGAGTAAAATCTAAAATCAACACCATAAATCCCTCGCTTCAAGTTTTAAGGAAAAAAGGTTAAAATAAATAAAATTCATAAACAAAATGTATGGGTTGGTTTGAAACTTTAAAATAGTTGAAAAATATAAATAATAATAATAATAAATTTAAATAATTGATTTGATTATCTTGACAAGCTTTTTTTCACTAATATAATTTTATATATATATATATATTTAAGTCAAGTGTGAATACAAAATCTTGAGTAAAAATAAAAAATATATATAAAAAAAATCCTTCGTCTTAAAGTTTTGGGTCACAAATAATTTGTTTTTCGTATATTAGTGTCAAATCTTACCGAAAAATCTTAGAACATTATTCTTCTATTAGAGATTATAATAATACACGTTGAATGTTATATATGCATAAGAACAAAGAAAGAGAAAAAAAACACAAGACTTTAAGCCCATAAGAAAACTCAGATTATATGGGCCGATAACAACTGTAAGTAGTGTAGATAGCAATGTTACTGTTCTATTAGAATTTAATTTTCATTCTTTTCAACTGAATTGCTTGTGGAAAAAGTATAAGATTCTTTAAGTTCTATATCCCTATGCCACTTCAAAGATTCTAAATACAAATAATTTTCTTCTATTAATATCTTTTATATTTTAATACATTTTCTTCTTATATTCTTTACATATTATTATTTAATTCAAATTTATAGTGACAACTAATTATTGTACTTATTAATATTTATTATTTTTTTTTAATTTTGTACGTAGTTCAAATAAAACAAATTCAACTGAAGTAACTAATTTTTCATTATACAATGTTACATGACAAATAACTAATTTTTCATTATATGAAAATTACACGTAATAAAAATTGTAGAAAACAAATCCAATGGAACAATATTTTAAATTGAGAAATTGAAAAAATTTAAATTTTATTGATACTTATTACAGCATGTGATTACAATAAAATAAAATGATTTTTGTCCAACTAAAAAACCTAACTTTTAAAAAATAAACAGAAGTAATAAAAAGTTCAGTAGGAATTTAATTATTTTAAAAAATTAAAAATATGATTACATAATATATTTTTGTCTAAAAATAAAAATTTTAATTATATAATTACATTATTATTTTTTATCATTTTACATTTATTAATTAAATTAGTAAACAATTTTAATCTAATAAGCTCGTTCCTATCTATTAACTTATTAATTAGTGAAAACACTTTAAAAAATTAATCCAGCTTTTGAAGATCTTCTACTTTCACTTAGAGTTGTTTAAAGTCCTTTAATTCATTTTTATAAGCAATTAATCCTTAAAAATAAAAGATTATGTTTTATCAAAGTCTTCAAAAAAATATATAGAAATTGTTAATAGTTTGTTACTTCTTAAATTTTGTTTCATAAAATAAATTTGGAATAAATTATTTAGTAGTAATAAAAAAAAAAATGTATGAGAAATGGCTTCCTGAGCACACCTCTTATAATTATAAAGTAAAACCCTACATCTTAATTAATTTAGTTAATCTTTTTGAATTTTTTCTTCTCTATTTTCTCTGTTGTCATGAATATTTGAAATGATAACTACGTGATGCCAATGTTATTCACGTGAACATTTTCCATTTCAGTTTCGCTTTCTCCGATCATATCCCAACTTTCAGGTTCTAGGGTTTAATGGCGGAGCCATTGCGGTCGCCGGCGAAGCCGCCGGAAACGGTGATAACCGATCTGGACGAGGACTCCATGGTTCACTGCGCCACCTACCTGAGCCTCCGCGACGTTTGCAATTTGGCGATGGCATCCTCCGCTCTCAAACGCCTCGCCTATTCCGATTCCATTTGGCAACGCTTCTTCAGGTCACAATACCTTCTCCTTCAATTCGCTTCGATTCTTCTCACTTCGCTTTCTGTTATTGAATTACCGAATTGAAACGGAATGTCGCAGCGAGCAGTGGCACCAGCAATTTCCTTTCCATTCGAGTGGAAACGGCGCGAGGGAGGTGTATCTGGCCAGATACGCCGCGTTGCGACAATTCAAGTTTCTCGATCCCTTCCTTCTCGAGTTTCGCGAACAGGCTAAGCCTTGCAACCACTTGCTCCTCAGCAAAAATAATCTTTTCTTCTCACAGGTTAGCTTCTGTGTCAAAATTGATTTTGAATGTAATTTAATTACTTGTTTGGTTCTTATATTAGCACAATATTTAATTCGTTTTAGTTGGGACTAATAAAACCGTACAGCTTTTATAATGCATGTTACACCACCCTAAGCCTTAACCAGTTAAAAATGTGTACGTGTAGAGACTAAAATGAGTAGTTTCTAGGTTTAAGTATTAAAACAGGAAGATTGTGTAGGTATACTGACCAAATGAGTAATTAAATTTGATGTCAAGAGATTGGTTTTGTTTTTAAATGGTTTTGAAGTAAAGTGATTTATGTTTGAATGTTTTTATATTCTAAACGTAAATTAGTAAAACAAACTTTAGTGGTTTTGTCTATCCAAAGCACAAGCTACCTAGTGTACTCAATTAATTTTTATACCAAATTGATTCCTTAATATGGAATACATGTGAAAAATTACCTCAAAGTATGCTTAGGTACTTCTGAGTGAATGAAACTTGTGTATTTGTAGTTCAAGAATTGAGCATTTTCCGATCTTCACAATTTTGCTCTCTGCTGAATTATCGGGTGTGGTGTGGTGAGCAGGGTTCACTTGTGAAAATGATAGATTTGGATGGCTATCTAGAAGGAACAACAGATTTTTTCCACGACTTAAGTGATCATAAAGCAAGAATCACTTGTATGAGGTAAATTAGGTAACCTTTGTTGCTTTTTTCTTTTAGTTTTTCTATTAGTTTTGTTACGTGTTTAAATTAGTTTCTATCATGGAAGCAAGTCTATTTCCTTGTAAATCACCTTCTCACTTATTGATTCCTTACCTAAAACTTGCATAGAAATTACATTCTGCATGATAGTACACAAAGTCCAAGCACCAGTTTTATGAATATTAAGAGGATAAGATGGTGGTAAACTTCAGATATGATAAGAGTTGGGATTGAATTGTACTTGAATACTGATGCACTTCTTGCTCATACATATAATTATTTATTCAGCTTCCTATGTTCTACAATAATAAAGCAAGTTAATTCTTTATTCTTGGTCACCTAAGAATCTAACAACATTAAATAAATTCCTTGATTATTTTGTTTATCCCTGCATTAAGAACAAAATAAGTATAGCTTAAAGGATCAACTCCTTAATTCAGAAAAGGAATATATTTTCCAATAACATTCCAAATCCAAAACCAAGACTTAAGACTGAAAATATGAGAAAAAAAGCTTAAGAGATTGATTATCTCTCAGCTGATCTTTGTTATTTATGGAAGAAAATTACATCAGGAATATCTAGGTAATTAATGTTAATAAGTAAATAGCTCATAGGTACAACATATAGCAGTTTTCCAATACAACTACTAAACTACCTATATTTAATACCTCTCCTGCTCAAGCTTGAGCATACAAATTGTATGTACCAAGCTTAGAACAAATAAATTCAATTCGAGGTTCCCTTAAGGATTTTGTTGACACATCAACAAGTTGGTCATTGGATCCACCAAACTCAGTACAAATTTCCTTGGACAACAACTTTTCACAAATATTATGTGTTTAGTCCTCTAATGCAACATTGGATTGGAAGCAATGTGGAGAGTAGCTTGGTTATCACGATACATCTTCATTTGAATTTTAATTCTTGAAGAAATTGTTTTATCCATACAAGTTCAAAAGTGAGAGACACCATTGCCCTATATTCAACTTCAGCACTAGATCGGACAACCATATTTTCTTTTTTTAGCTTTTCCAAGAAATAATGTTTCCTTCAATGAGAACACAATGCCCTGTAGTGAAGTATCTATCCATAGGAGATCTTGTCCAATTAGCATCAAAATACCCACCCTGTCCTGTTTTTGGTGTGCCAGCAGCGGGTGAGCCAAAACGGGCTGGGCTAGCCCGTTTTGCCACCCGTAGTGGATCCTTCCTGTGCTAGCTCTTTTACGCTAGCTGACTTGGATTTCTCCTGCTGCACACATATGTAAAACAAAAATTCAAATTTGAAATAACTTCTTTGACTGCAAGTGTTTCTAGTATCCAACAATGATAAGAGTTCTTTCTACGCAAAGATATTCAACTTTACAAGATTTAAGTGCCTATATTCAAGAACATGTATTTTTGACAAATATCAGTGGTTCAATCCTTTTTCTTCTTTCTGACTTTCGGTGAATTAACTTATTTTTGGAGCCTAGATTAAGAGAGAGACTAGGACTTTCAAGAACCAATTTGGTTTTATGCCTGGAAATATTTTCTAATGGGGACGATGATAGGTACCAAAGCATAAGAAGAAACTTTTATTTAGTTTTAGAAAAGATATATGATTGAGTGTGAAGGATTGTAGAAGATTGATAGGGAGTTGGCTTTTATGGGAGGCCAAAGTCCCACTAGGTGAGGTTGACTGCATGAATCACATGGTGCTGTTCAGCTTAGAATATGACATAGATTGAGGAAAACATGACACAATCAGTTGAGGTGATTTGGACATGTGCAAATAAGGGAACTGAAATCATCTTTGAGGAGTAGATTGTAGGTTTTTTAGCCTTGTAAAATGTGTAGGAGACCAGAAAGGGCATTGGAGGAAATTGGTAAGAGGGATCTCACAGTGAATAATATTCTGTTGATCTTACCTAGTGAGATATGACTGTAGTCGTTAGTAAATTAGCTTTACTTGCTTCATAAAATCATTTGAATGGTTTGTTGTTTGGTAACGATATTCCTAGAATTATTATCTATTATTTTGATTTTCGAAGTTAGATATTTTCCCTCCTAGAATTATTATATAGTTCCATGGACTTTGGGGCGAATTGGCTTAAGCTGAATTAAAGTAATCAAACTGCAGGTTGTTTCCCCTTAATGAAGTGACTTCGTTATTTCGAGGCAAAACACTAGGGGAGCAAAGTGTTTTAGTTACCTCCAGCTGCGATCACTCCATCCGCCTGTGGTGGAAGGTATCATATAATTTAAGCAACATTTTATAGGTCCCCAGATGTATATCAACGTTCTTATTCCTGTTATTCCACATGCTTGGGGTGTTCCCAGTGGGAAAGGAGAATGGAGAGTGAAAATGAAAGGATGAAAATATTATAATTTTCCCTTATAATACTTGATAAAGAACTTGAATAAGGATATCTGTGGTAAGTATGCATATCCATCTTTATGTGTACTGTGGGATCAAAAGTAAAATAAATATAAACAAATACTTGAAGTTGTTTTATGTTGCAATTCAATTTTCTTTCCCTTGTGTTCTATTTCTAGTATGTTCTGGGTTCTACCAATAAACAAAGTACCACAATTTGAACACTTACGCTTGCTCCTAGAAACACTATTTTCATTTAGCAAGATGAACCTTGACGCTGTCAAGGCAAGTTATTCTTATTCTTTTTCTTGTTGTAGGGTTCAAGCCTACTTTTACGCTGATAGTGTTTTTCATCTTTTCCTTGTTGTAGGGTTCAAGCCTGAGGTGCTTTAGAGGCCACAACGGTCCTGTTTTGTCACTGTCAAATAAATTGTTGGGTGAGGGTAGCAACAAAGTATTAGCAAGTGGAGGAGAAGATGGTACTGTTCGACTATGGTCTCTTAGCTCTAGTGGGGGACGAGGACAACGTGCTTTGAAGGCTACACTTTATGGGCATGAAAAACCTGTAAATATAATGTCCATTGCTGGGTACGAGTTGATATATTTTGGTATTCACTGTTACTATGCTTTTCTTTCCTTGGTTTTGTGTCAGACTAGTGAACTATGGGGTCTCATGTTGGTAAGTTAATCACAGTATTCTAGTAAGATGTCATGTCAATTTTTATGCATTTTATTTTTATTTTCATGGAACTTAGTTTTTTACATAATTAATATATGTCATGTTCAATGTATTATAATTCTTGTATCGAAGGGAGGGTTATTTTATAGAAATTCATTTGCATTTACTTTCTGTTTATTTATGTCTGAGCTTGTAAAATATACTTTGATTTAGAGATGCATGGTTGGTTTAAGTTGAATACTGAGGACTCTTATAATTTTCACCTGTATGTTCTGCCTGATTAACTTGTAGTGATGCAGTTCAACTGATTTAACTTTCATGTTTGTTAAAATCAGCTTTAGAATTTAACTGTAACACAGTTGTCAATGACCAAAATAAAATTTGTCGATCTTCATGACATGGACATACATTTTATGTCCCGCTCTGTGATAAAGGGTGGTGTTGTTGTAAATGGTAACACATTTAGCTGATTTAATTGTTCTAGGATCCTAACCTACCGAGGGTACTGGGAATTTATGTGTTCGATGATGTTGTGATAAATTCTTATTTTTATCACTTCTTTATCTTTTATTAACATATTTTGTAATTGTATATTAGAATCACTTAAGCACTTGAGAGAAAATAATTTGGTTATATCGAACATGTTTTTAGTGGTTAGTTTTTTTTTATTATTTATAGTTACCAACTTATACTGCTATGCTTAAGTTGGGGGAAAAAGTTCGTGAGATAATTTGCGCATTTAGTTCAACTGTAAGTGTTGAAATCGCAGATGCTTGTATTCACCATTACTACTGTTATTTCCTTAAGATAAAGTAAGTAAAGGTGTTCATATTAGTCATCTTTAGCTATAATATGGATTCTTCATGCCCTCATTTTTCAGGCACAAAACTTCACTTTTGGCGACCATCTCAAGAGATTCTAAGGTAATCTTTTTATTCATGTCTTTTATGTTGTCAATGTTAATTTACTTGTGTATGGATTTGATTTACTCTTTGTTAATTACCTTGGTTTCCTAAAGGATAAACATAACATATTGTGTCATATATTTATCAAAAATCAGTATGGTAACAGTCGACATGTATGGATGCAATGGTATCTGCTGTAAAAACTAAATGGAAAAAAGCTTACCTGAAATACATAACTTAAAAAATAGTTTTCTTAATATTAGAAGCTATCAAGCTAACCAAGATCTTGTGTTTTCTTCCTTAGGTGTGATAAGTACCGACTATTTGAACTAGTTGAACATTTTTATGCATGATACTGGCTTATGAAAGGAAAAAAAAAAAAAAAAACTGAAAAGACAAAATAGTGGAGACTTTTATTCAAAAGCTATTTGATTGCTAGTATATCAAATTCATTGCCTTGTGCCTTGTGCTTCTTTTTAAGTTGTTGATCTAAATTTGCTAAAATATTATGCCTCTTAGCAATTTAAGTTTCAATCTGGTGCAATGGGTGATTTTTTTTGTTTAGTTTACAGTGGCAGTTAAAGAAAAAGTGCAAATTGTTATAGTAACTAAGGTTAGGTTTTAAACCTATAATCCATGTTTTTAGATTTCTTTTTGAAGCTGACAGTTTTAAAATAGATGACATTGTATGGTTCAGTGGCAGTGGTAAATATTTTTAATGAATCAAAATAAAATCTTAATACCTTTTTCGAATTTGGCTATTCTTTTACAATATTGGAGCTTTTAAATCTTAATAGGTGAGGGTTTGGGATACTGGTACTGCTACATCTGCTGTTCGTGCCTCCTGTTGTGTGGGCATGACTTCTGTTCCTGGTACACCTGTAAACATGAAATGTCATGAATCACTATTATATGTGGCGGCTGGTTCCTCTGTCACTGCAATTGATTTAAGGACAATGCAGAAAGTTGTCACAGCAGCTGTACATCAACCAAAGTTGTATTCATTTGATGCCGTTCCTTCAAAATATTTAGTATGCACAGGTGGTGATGGCAGGTATGATCAATTACTATTTTGAGAGAAGAAACTTTGCTGTTGTTGCCAATCATCTAAATTAGTGAATCACTCTTGTCTCTTTAATTGTTTTTACTCTGTGAAGATCATGGTGAAACATCATGTTATCTTTTAGTTGGTCTTATTTTTCAATGGACGGCACTGACCACAACTTCAATGCTGCAGGGCAATGCTCTGGGATATTAGGAGAAATCAACAATCATTAAAACCAGAACCCATAGCTGAGTTGGATGGACATTGTGGACAAGTAACTTTACTGTACATGGATTCATACAAAATAGTTAGTGGGGGGCCTAAAAATGCTTTCGTGAATGTATGGGATGTGGACACGGGTGTACAAACAAATTCCTTGCTTTGCTCTTCAACTGATGGTGCTGGATCTGGCTGTGATGCCATGGCCGTAGATGGGTGTAGAATTACTACTGCTAGCTCTTCTGAAGATTGTGCTGTTGTGTGCTTCAGGGACTTCAACAATGCTACAAATCCTTTTGCAAAACTAGAAAACGAACTGTCATCGAAATTTTGGGACTCTGTATCTGATGATGACTGATAAAGTTAGTTGTATACAGGCTCTTTATCTTTATCCTGAACTATACACCGTTGAACTTGGAAACCACATGTGAAGCTGGGGTTTTGCTTTCGATGATCTAATGATACACAGTGTTATATCTTTCTCTTCCGTACCTATTGATATTGAACTAGGAATTCTATCATCGCCTTTAGTAGTTTGGATATTGCTATTTCTAATTTCATTAAAATTTTCTAAGGATAACAGTTTTGTTTATGGTTACTATTTTTTCAATCCAAGTCAAACAAATCCTCTTTAAAATTAGAAAATTATGAGTAAAGCATGGTTATCCATTTCAACTGTGAAAAAGCTACGGATATTCATTATTAGATTAGAGTTCATTGTTGTTGCTGAATTCAGACCAGGGAATTACTCTTTATTCCACAAGGAATTATTAATTTCCCAAACTAGATTAACATGATTAAAAAAAAAGTGTTAAGTGATTATCACATAATGGTTAATTAGTTTATAAAATCTAACATTCACACTGCAAAAAGAAATTTTATGAATAAAAAAATTTGATTAAATGAAAACATTTATCAAAATGGTTCAATTGGATTTTTTCAAAATGATTTTATCTCTTCTTCCCATCACACTAAAAAGTTTTCTTTTTTAAATATTTTTAAGAATTAAAAATATAGTAGTTTAATTATTTTAAAAAAATGTATTTCCTAAAACAAAAATACTAATAAGAAATTCAATTAATACTAAATCTTCTGTCTCTCTCTCCATCAGATCACTGTCTTCAGTCATTTCTTCCCACTCCCTCCCAAAATGCAGTCCTGAGAGTCCACACTTCTCAATCAGCTGTCCTCCACCGTAAGATGTGGCCAGCGTCCGCCGTCGGCGTCTGGGCCTTGGCCGTGGTCCTCGTTCTCACAACTGCGTCCTCCGCCGCACCGATAATCGGTCTAGACTCTTTCCTGAGCCAGCAATCCCGCAGCGACCCTCAGGCTTCGAACGACTCCTTCCTCTCCCTGCCCTCCTCCATTAAAGGCTCTCTCTCCCTCCTCTCCGACATCTCCGCCTCCTCCGTCCTCTCCCTCTCCCTCCCCATCTCCCTCTCCCTCCACCTCCTCGGCGACTTCCCCTCCGACTCCCACACCCTCCTCTCCGACTTCCTCTCCGCCGCCGCCCCCTCCGCCTTCCACGTCATCACCCCCTTCGACTCCCACCCCCTCTCCCACTCCCTCTCCCTCTCCCACACCCTCCACCTCCACATCACCCCCTCCCGATCCCTCTCCTCTCTCTCCTCCCTCCTCACCCAAACCCTAACCTCCACCATTCACTCCATCCCTTCCTCTCTCCGCTCCCCTCTCCTCACCATCCCCCACTCCTCCATCGACACCATCATCCAAGACCACTTCCGCAAACAAAACCCTAATCCTAACCCTAATCACGTCCACCTCTACCTCCTTAACCTCCCTCCCCTCTCCGATCCCAAACCCTACGCCTACACCTACTCCCCCGGCGATTCCTCCCCTGCCGTCACCAAGTGCTCCGGCACCTTCTTCACCTCCGGAGATCGCTACTTCTGGATCGACCTCCGCGCCGGTCCGGTCGAATACGGCCCCGCAATCTCCGGCGACGGCGTCATCCCGCGCGGCGAGTTTCACCCCCTCGCCGCCCTCCATGGCCGTCCTAAATCCAGCAAGGCCTTTGCCACCGACCTCGCCTCTCTCGTCTGGAGCGCCTACAACGTCTTCCTCGCTCCCTCCCTCCGGATACCTGTCCCGTTCGAGAATTCCCTCACCGTCCAGTTCATCCACATCCACAGCGATTCCGATAGCAAGGGCGTCTCCGGCCTCGATTGGAAGTTAATCGAGAAGAGCTTTAACAATAATGGATTGCTGTTAGGAGATCAGAGTTTGAGTTTTAAGAATTACGAAATTAGGTTTTCCGAGTGTTCGATTTGCTCGTTTGCTATTGCGAGGTCGATTAATTCGTATACCTCTAGGTTTTTGTTTGATAATTACACCTTGATTGTGAGCGAGTACTTGGATTCGAAACGGTTGCACCAGATTTTGTCTGATTCTGGTGATGAGTTGAGGAAGCTGGCCGGCGTGCCGGAGGAGGATTTTGGTAGGGTTGTGCCTGTGTATGTTTTTGACTTGGATTACACTTCGCTGTTGCTGCTCGACCGGTACCATCAGTCGGTGGCGTTCAAGGACATGGTGATTGCTGTTAGGACGAGGAACACGCAGACTGTGAGTGATTACAGTTGCAATGGAAGGCATGTGTTCACGCAGACCAGGGAGCTTGAACGCCCCATTGTTGGGTCGATTCTGCAGAGCATGTGGGGGGTGTCACCGACCCATTTGAATTGGAGCCCTCAGCATAACGAGACTTTGGTGGATTATACATGGAGTATGGGGCAGACACCATTTGGGCCATTTTCCGAGATGCTGAGTTTGTCATTTGTGCAGAAGGATGCTGCCCGGAGGAATGTTCTGTTGACGTCGCTGAATTACAGCATAACCAGTGCCATTGATGTTCTTCAGAGCATCGAGACTCATGGTGGGGCTAAGAATCTGCTCAAGCAGAAGCAGCATGTGGAGTTTGTGCAGAGGTGGAACTTTTTCAAGTACAAGCTGAACAAGGCTGTTTCTGCGATGTCCCATTTGGATTTTGAGACGGCTCTGTTTTACTTGAGGTCTTCTGATCATGATCTCTATGCCATTCATTCCATCGTCTACCACGCCTCGCAGGAAATAGAGGCCTCCCTTGTGTGCTTCAATGATCCTCCCTTTCCCTGGGGTTCCGTGTCAGTTTCTGCGTCCGCTTTCCTTGCTCTTTCTTATGTTTATGCAAGACGGGACAAGCTTTTCAGGAACAAAAGGAAGCAATTTTGATGCTCTGAGTAGAGAAGGACAGAACAGAAGTTTGTATGATTTTAAGAAAACACACAGAAAAAAATATGTATTCATTGTACAAGAGAGGTATGCTGATGGATTAAGTATTTAGATTCTTAAACTATTTACTCCAGTTCAACCATACTTTTTTCATGCTGTGATCGGTATTGTTTTCTTGGGTTTATCTTCCCTTTGCCTTTTCAGCATTATGACACTAGTTGATCATTGCTATATAGCATGTCACTGATATCGGTATTATGAGAACTTAAGTAGATTAGACATCCTAGAATATCAAATCTGTAGGATGTAAGAGAAATAGGAGCTGAAAAAATGGAGGAGGATATCTAATCTAAAGCAGAGCCAGTGAGACCCAGCCTTCTGGTTAGTGACAAGTTACAAAAAACAAAAGCCCTTTATTTTTGAAGTAAAACTGTATCAATTTCATAATCTTATGGTTTTTCGTTCCTTAGGGAGTTCATGCTAGACTAGTGTTAGCAATCATCTGGCCACAGTGCCTTAAACAATGTCCATGCTGCAGTTGATCAAACCCCTTACTTGCAACATTCATTATGCTTTCAAGTTGTCAAAGTGTCGATTGATTTTGCATACGCTGGAGAAATTTATATTGTTACTGATGCTTTAGTGATAAAAGTTTTGGCTAGAAAGAACCTTGTATGTCAGTGATCTAATGAAAGATTACCTGAATTTCACCCATCTAAAATTCGTGCTTGATGTTTGGTTCTTAACATTGAATTAATAGATTGAATTTTGTTATGAAAGTGCAGAATTGAGGAGTTATCAATTTTATTTGGTCAGTGTTTTGATGAACCAAACTGCTTGTCTTTTTTAAGTTATACATGTGGTGCACGGTGCTTGTGAGTTATTATGACTTGTTAAAGTTAGAAACGTTCACTTGTGATTTTGTGAATATAAATTGTTTCCTGACTTCTCTTATTGACGGAATAAAAACTCGTGGAAAAATATTTTCTAAGTTACAAAATCAGGAAGTTCTACGAAAAGACGTTACAATGAAGAGAGCAAGGTTGCTCTTTTTTTATATAAAAGGTGTTGTTTATATTGCATTTATCATATTAAAGTGATTAAAGGTCATAAGTTCACAAAAATTAATCTTGTTGAGGATTGGTCCCCGGTTGATCAGGCTGCAAGCTTTGCTGCAATGGTAGTAGTATTTTTTTTTTTTTCTTTCTTAAATTTATGAATGACTCATTGTATATGTTCAAATGAGGAAAAATTGTATGAAAGTTTGAAGGCCATGTTTATTTACTGTTCGGAAAATTGTTTTTTATTTTTGCATTCTAAATTTTGTTTTTCTCTAGAATATATTTGAAAGTGCCTGCCCTATGAGCATATTTTTCTTTTTTTTTTTTTTCTAAAGAAACTAATCTCCCAACCCTTTAACGGAACACTAAAAGAAAATGAGAAGACGCAGTGCAACTGTTTCCATGTTTTTTGGTTTTTATAACAGGTATTTTTGGAACAAATTTTGGAAGTTAATCAAATTTAAATGTAAGATTGATTGTTGATGGTGTAAACTTATTCGACAAAGCCGCATTTAAAATAAGAGAGAAATGAATCAAGTGGCCATCTATAATTCCATCGGCATTTTTTTATTAGTAGAAATTGGACACATGTCTTTTGTTTATTTATTTTACTTTTTTTTTTTTCAGAAATCGAATACAATTGAAAAATTTACAATAAATTTATTACGGACTTATCCGTCTTGCATGTTTAATTTTTAAGCATAATAATAAAAAAGAAGTATTGTGTTTCGTATAACATTACTCCCACTTGAATTTATCCGGGGAGACTATCTCCAACAATGTATATAAGACAAGTTTATTCGCGAAAGCAGAGGATTGGAAAATAGCTATTCATTTTGAATTTAAAGAAGGTAGAAAGCTAGATGCCATTAAGTGTATTTTGTTGAAAGTAATCACTTCTATACTTGTGTTTACCTGCACTTGTATCTTTATCGCACCTCCAAAATATCGGATATTTTTTCATTCCAAATTTCTAACTCTTATTCAACTTTGGATTTTATTCGATAAAGATTTTTTCAAAATTCGTCTCTAACTTTTTCTGAGCACTTTTAACAGATGTTATATATTGAGTAACTGCATAATTTGATTCCTAAAAGATAACACTTGTATTGTTTTGGTTCACAGTAGTTACACAAATCGGTTCGAGTGGATGAACCTTTTAGCAATTTGGTTACTCTTCGGGGTCAATTTTCTTTTAGTCATAACTTTGGCGATAAATTGTTTACATGGAAATTATTTTTCAGAATAAAACTAAATTAAATATTTAGACTTCAATCCATCAAAAGTATAATCCTAAGTCCACAGTCTACTTCAAACACACTGGACAAGTCACTTCATCCAATTTAGATAGATCAAAACCTTAATTACAGTATATTTAATTTCTAGGTATTTGAATTTGTAAGATGATGAAAGCACAATCATGCTTTATTTCTTTGTTGAATCAACCGAGTCAAAATATTCTTTTCATCATGCAATTTGTAATAAATATATCTTGTTTTTTCTTTCTAACTATATATGAATCAACACTGACAATATACAACTATTGTTAGTTTTACACCAATGCAAACTCTTGTCATTGTTTCTGGTATATAATATATATACTCAACATAGTGTATCAGAAGCAGAGTGACAAGAGCACATAGTAGGTCAATGCCACAGGCAAGGCCATCAGCATTCCCAGCAAGACCCTGTCACCACATCAGCAACAAGTGTTACCATATATATGCAAAGGTTGTCAAATAAATATGCTAAGAAGTTCTACTCACCCAGTGCTTAAAATTCCTGGATGAACATTATACTCTCTAGCAAAAACAAAAGGAACAATTCCTTGTGGTAAAGCTGCCTGCACATACAAAACCATTTAATAGATATCAACTACCTTTCCATCGTTTGAAAAGGAGGAAAAAATTCAGTGTTTTAAGATTACAAATGACACCTGATATTAGTGATTATTTATCTTAACTTTAATTTTATAAGGTCTTTCAATAATATATAAGTAAATGCAAATCTTATTTTATAAGTTGATTTTGTAAATTTGAGTTAGGTTTAAAATTCACTTCTTAAAATTGTATCAAAACTTATTCTAACAAGATTGTTGGACCTATCGAGTCACTTGTTATCAAGCCACTATCGACCATCTTTAAATATATAGTCCAACGCATGAATTGAAGAGTTTTGGTGTAAGGAAGGTGTGTTGGAAATCCCACGTCAACTAAAATTAAAAGAGCGAAGCAACGTTATGAAATTTTCTAAAGTAACGATCACCTGAATAATTGCCACTTTGAGCATTCTACTTCTTAATCCAATCACAATGGAGGCTACAGTCATTATAGCAGGCCCAACAAGAAATTTCAGGCCCATTGCCACCAATGTCATCCTTGGCCCACATGCTATGATTCTGTTGTTTGATGCCATAAATAGACCTGTTGAAATTTCATTCAAGGAATGGGGAACAAGGCTTCTTAAGTCATAATCCAACTCTTGATATATTATTTTCACAACCATTGATCTAATTTCTCTTACCTAAGCTGAAAGTTGCCATGCCTAGACCTCCACTAGCCAATATTTCTATTGACTGATTAACAACATCTGGCATATCCACTCCCCACCTGCAATAGATTTATGTAATCATCATTAGTTATTCCTTAATTGTATGCAATTATAATAAGAGTTTGTTTTCTATGCATTTGGAATATTGTCAAGCAATCAGAAACCATTATTCATATTAGTTACTGTAAAAAGGAATAAATCTATCATGAAAACTACTGAATGGATGAAAAATGTAAGAAACATTCACATCTTAGTCTGAATGATTTGTAGCAATATGAATTTGACTCTTTAGTGTGCTTACCTGAAGTGTATGCTTGCCCAAATAAGACCTATGAAAGTTGCATAGGTATTAGGATTAATGATTAATTTATTCCCCACTTTCATAAGAATGAGCAACATCCTCGTTCTACTCTGTGTTCTATGTTCTTCTTCTTCTTCCTTTGACTGTATCTCCTGAGAAGTCTCAGATTCTCCTTTATGCAGAAATCAAGAATGGAACAACATACATAAATAACCCCATCAATAACAATGTACTACAACCATGATAATTCCTTTTACAGCAAAGCTTGTATCTAAATTTTGTTTCATAGAATCACTCTATGGTGCATTGTTTGTCTTTTAAGATAATAAACACCTTTAACCACAAATTGCAATGATGAAATGATTCTCTTTGACAAAAATACTCTTATTCAAAGAGTTAAAATGCATTTATAAATTATTTGAGGATTAAGGTGAAAGACATATATGGAGACAATACTATTAACAGGAAGGTCAGACATTTCATTTCAATAACAGAACACAGATTAACTAATCTGATGCATTGACAGTATGATAGTTTGTCAACTTTTAATTACATTTTAGAGGAATAGGTATTCAAATGGAATCTGATTGAGGAGAGAAAGAAAGAAAAGAATAGAAAAAAAAAATGAGAAATTTAAAATAGGTTCAGGCCCCACTTTGATTGTCATAGATTACTTCAGTTGACTGAAAAAGAATAATTTATAAATGAAGAATGGGTATATAATATCAGACATCAATTAAAATTATTTTTGGATTAGGATTTGCTATGTATACATGCAGAAAAATAATGAATTTATCAATAGCTGTATACATTTGTTCAAGTACTTGTTCATTTTTCTCATACTACATAATCCTCTTTCCATGTAAGATGCAAATCAACATAATCTAAGTGTTCACCTGTGTCTTGTGATGGTGGTGCAACAACAGGCATGGTCCTTGCAGGAATTGCAGCATCCAACTCATGAAGAAACAGCAACAAGTTGTACCAGACCATGCTCTGGAGAAAAATAATCTGTGGCAGGAGAAGGGAAGCTTCATCCCTGTACATAGCCTTCATGAGAGGAATTCCAAGGATCAAAGTGTTGGGAAGTGTTGAGAGTGAGAGACCAGTTATGATCCACTTCAAACCCCCCCTGCCCTTGATCTTAATGATTGCTGTGAAGATCAGAAATGCAAGCAGTTTCTGAACACAATCAGCATACACAAGTTTGAGGCTCATTTGGTAAATGTTGTTGGAGGAAATGACTTGGAATGAGAGAATAGGGACTGAGAAATTGGCCACAAATTTGTTTATGCCTGAACATTGTTCTGGTGTGAAGAGCTTCCACCACTTGACTGAGATGTAGGCTAGAACCATGGTGACATATAATGGGACAGTGGCAGTGACTACATGGTAGACATCTGCTAAGGAAATCATGATGTCTAACTAACAAACAACTGTTGAAAGATTTAGGACATGATCTACAGCTTATAATATGCTATCCTACATGCTTTTTAGGCTACTTTGCTGATTTTTCAATTACTAGGATAGAATAATCTCACTAGCAGTAGCATAGAATAATCTATTTTACAAGATGCTTCCTCACAGTGACCTCTCACCCTTTTCTCTATTCTCTCTCTATTCTTCTCCCAATGCCCTCATGCTTTTCTCAACCAACACAATCAATTTTCATTCATGTCAATTCATCTCTGTAGGACCAAGATACAAATTTGGTTCCTATCAAGTTTCAATTTCTTCCCTCAAGTTTAAAAATTTCAACTTTGGTCTTTTATATTGTCTCTCTATCAGACCAAATTGGTTTTTCTGTTAACTTCTGTCACTAACTGTGACATTTTTGGTGTTTCTGTCACTGATTTAATCAATTACTATATATATATAAACTGATATAAACAGCAATTTAGTCTAATATATAAGCTTTTAGGAATCAAAATGAAATTTTTAAAATTTAACCAGAACTCATCTTCTTATATTATAGATTCTGCAACAATGGAAACTGTTAAAGTTTTCATCTTTGAGTCGACTCTGCTAGATTCTGTAACATATTTAAGTCAACATTTTCCAGAGGGAGATAACTAATTTCCTTTACTACATTCCTCGTTTTGCAATAAACATCCTTAATATGAATGTTCTATGCTATCTGTTTATTCAATTAAACGAATTCTTTTATAATATTTCTTCAAAAATATTAATATTTTGTTTATGATTTAAAATACTGAAATAGTACACGAAATACTTGTTAATCTATTGGAAATTAATTTTTGCAATTTGTAACAAACAAATTGATTACTATGTTTCTGATGCGGCGTTTAACCGTGCTGTATAGAGAATCTAATTGATTTTTTTGGGGATATAATGATTTTATAATAATGCAATGAAAAAGAATAATAATCAATAAATAAAAGTAAGGGCATTTATGTTCACACGAGCTAAAGAAGATAGATTCTGATTTTGATCTTGACATGTCTTTGGATTCATAGATTCCTTTGCAAAGGTGGCTTACAAATTTGTAAAGATTTACAATTCCATGCTCACCCAAATTTCATAAATCCCTGTTAGATCGATTGCAAAATCCCAATGCCTCAATTTTGTTTTTTCTTTCTTTCTTCCAAAAAATATATATAATTTTATTCCTTATTCAATCATAAATGATTTTGGTCATTTTACCCTTTCTCTGTGATAGCATAGTCTTCTTATTTTAGACAAGAAAATATGTAATGTTAATATAATCCTTACATGTGTTCCTCTTCTTTGTTATATTTCAAATGTTTAAATAATTTCTTAATGATATCTAGAATGAATACATTAAGTCTAAGGTTTAGTTGAGTGAAAATATATGTGAATTGAGAATTAGATTAAAATTGTGAATTTTTTAACTATTAATACTAAAATGACTAAAAATAAGTCGGTCAATATAGGAAAAAAAAAAAAGTTAAAGAAGGATCAAATTTTTTTTTCAAAGTATTCAAGGTTAATGGTTATATTTTGTGAATGCAATTATGATATAAGTTATTATTACTGATATAACTCTTAAAATAATTATCATATAAGTTAACAGATTTATCATATCTTAACAATTTATGATTGAATGAGAATGTTTACACTGAGAATTGAAGTGCCATGTTTTCCATTTATTTTTTATGTAAATAAAGTTTTGAATGCAGAGAAGAATAAAGAAGTGAATTGCGAGTGAAGTAATGAAAGAAAGAGTTGGTTCAGAACAGAAGAATGTGAAGAAGAATAATTTCCCAATTTTGATGAAAAGTGCAAGAATATGTGTTCCTGCAGGCAATTTGCTTTTCAGAGTCAGATTTTATTTTCGCCACAAAAAGAGTTTCTTTACTTCTCCATCCATCAAAGGTTTTTCTGCAACAGTTCCATAATTATCACAGGTAATCAACAATAATGGAGGAATCATCAATATATATATGAGACTACCCTTTTGTTTTAATTTTGCATAATTTAAACAATATATTAACAAGCTTGTTTGTTTGTTTTTTTTTTTTTTTTTTTTTTTTCTTTGATGATTTTTTTTTTTTTTATTTTTTTTTTTTTTTTTTTATGTATTCCTTGGAGGATTCTTCAATGTTGCAGCATTGCACATTTGTCTGAGGCATAATCAGAGTAAAGAAAACTTATTGTCTACACAAAGTTCCTAACAGAATGCTTATAGGCCACACAAATCTTAACTTCACTATTAATCCACATTTGCAGGCTTTTATGTTTCCAATAAACTTTTATATTGCTAATAAACTACTGCATTTAAGACCTTTTCAGTTTTAAATTGCAAAAGAAAGTCTCAAAACAAAGAAAAATAGTACATAAGATTTCAAATTCTTATCCTGTAGATTATGTTTACAAAATCTTTTATTATATTTTTAAATGTATAAAAGTAATGTTTTTTATATTATATTCATAATTATTTAATTTTAATAGAATTTAATCAGATATATTTCTAATTTAATAATTAGATCCATATGAAAGAAACATAATTTGGACAATTAAAAAAAGAAACATAGTTTATCCCTTTTTTTAGAAAAAAAAAATATTCTGCAGGAGAGGCTTTTGACTAGAATTCCACCACCTAGATTATCAATGCTAAAATTAGTCTTTTCAAAGCGATTTAATTAATTAAAGCCATTTTTCTCGCGATTCTGTATTAAAGAACTAAGTTAATGCAAGGTTTTGCTCTCTTTTTCGCTCTTTGCCTATTTTTTTATTTTCTCTTTTGTCAATTTATTTAGGCTTTGGGAGACTTGATCAAAGCACAAAATAACATTCCTTTCCCTATTTTAAAGTTTAAAAGTTAGTAACTTTGATTTATTTTTGCATCACTTTTTTTTTGTTTAAGAGATATTTTTTATATTTGCAACTCATATAAGAAAAACCTCTTTCTTTTAAAAAGAATTTTTTTTAACTGTTTATTCACTTACATTTAAGAGTAAAGGTTAATTATTCTGATTTGTTTAGTCATTTTGTTAGTCACGACCATTAAATAAAATATAATATTTTTATAGTAAATAATCACATATAATTCGATAATATTTTTTTTTAAGGAAACCTATTCAGTGTCAAATGCTAATTATATAGGGAATTTAGAGTATCAGTTACTCCTTTTAATATAAAACAATAAACATAATAATTAAACACAATTAATAAATTAATAACTAGATATTATAAACTCCAATTTAAATCTAATTATAAAGAACAACCAATTATAAACAAGATATCAAAACCCAAGCCCATGTAAAGATAGGACACAAATATTAAATGTTTTAACTTAAAAAATCTCCTTAAGTCTTACCTATATATATATATATATATATATATTCTTGATTTTTTAATAATTGGTGAAAAAATCCACCGATTTCGTTGATAATTAATTTTCGATGAAAAAATTAGTTAATGATATTTAGTGGAGTTTTTCCTTTTTGAATCATATTTTGTAGTCTATAAATCTTATACTTGAAATCTTACTCAAGATTATCGGGTTTGCTGTACATTCGGAGCAATTATTTTATTAGCATTCTCTTGAATTTTAGTTGAAATACGAAAGTTGTTTATTAGTTTTACAATTTTTCTTCTTAGTGGATTGAAAAAGAAAAGTTGAACACAGGTCACATGATGCCATCAATTTCACATAATTTTTTATTTAATTACTTTTCAATCATAGTAAATAATTTTCTTAATCTGTATATAAAGTCATGCTAATTCTGATCCTTGTAGTTTTTTTTTTTTTTTTTTTTTTTTTTTTTGCCAATTTTTATTTGTTTTTTTCTTTTTTTTTATTTTTTTTAACAAAATTTATTCTACAATTTAATTTATTGT
>Ga0099825_1003418_pt1 | contig 21128 bp, 8 predicted proteins | sample SiratroredBW_FD_76838 | JGI IMG/M metagenome (GOLD analysis project Ga0099825, IMG submission 76838) | Root nodule microbial communities of legume samples collected from California, USA - Siratro red BW | ecosystem: Host-associated > Plants > Roots > Nodule | place: USA: California | collected... | reverse complement strand
TTGTGATGAGGGTAGTTGAGAGCTGAAGAAAAGGGTGTAAAGGAGAAACAGAGAGAAACAGAGAGAAACAGAGAAAAACAGAGAAAGAGAAAGTGTGGTTTTGTTTCCAATGGACTTTCTTCTCATTCACTTGTTTCTCTTTGTTCCAATCCTTTTTTTCTCTACTTTTCTTCTCCCTTTTCCCTTCCCAAACTGTAACTAGCTATCTCTCCTTGCTACTACTTTTCTTTTCTCTATCACACACAACACAACTGTGAGACAACCTCGTACTCACGTTCTTTGAAAATTGTCTTCAACTTTTGCACCTTATTGTTCTGTTTTTGTATCAATATAGATAGAAATGTTTCAGTAATTGTTATGCAGACCAAACAACTATGATGTCGATTTTTTCTACTAGTGTTAATTTTGTCTTGTTAGTTTTGTCTGTAGGATTATGATAACTGTATCACATACTTTGAAAAATCAGTCATTTAGTGTTAACCAGTTACAATTTGTAATGTATGGTGAGAGTTATAATTACCATGATTTCTTATTGATTGATGGTGTAAAGATTTTTGTAGGGATTGCATTAGAAATTAAACCCTTTTATTGTGTTGCTGTTCTTGTTGTGTAGAGCTACATGGTTTTGTGAACGAAGTATGTGACATGTCATAATTTCTCTTACTTTTCAGATTTTTGGACTTGGAAATCACAGTTGTCTCACCCGGTGGCTGATTTGGTTTTGAGGAATGGGGTGATATATACCAGTGATGACTCTCTTCCATTTGCAGAGTCCATGGCAGTGGCCAATGGGAGGGTTCTTCGTGTTGGCAATCATTCATTTGTCAAGGTTATAATCTTCTTCATGCTAGAATCACTTCCCCCTTTACTGAAAAAAAAAAAGAAAGGAAAGAGCAATTTTATTGTAGCTTAATTTTAAGGCATGTTAGAGTGAAATTTTTTATATTATCAATCATCTTAGATTGATAATATAATTATTGCAGAAGTCAACAAATCTATAGCATATGGCAATATGGATTTGGAAGACATTATTACATTTTGCAGTGTGAATATATTCTAATTTACTTCATTTTGTTCAACCCTGTTGTTGTTGTTGCTGCTACTCGTATATGTGGCCTTCAATTGCAAACTGGGTCTGACCCAGATGTGCTTTTCAACATTTATGTAGGAGTTGGAGGGACATGGAACTCAAGTTTTGGATCTTGGTGGGAAGGTTGTGGTTCCTGGGTTCATTGATTCCCATGTGCATTTCATTGATGGTGGATTACGGGTTAAGTCCACGTTCCAGTTTCTCTTTTACCTCATTTCTTATTATGTGTTTCAGTCTGTTTGTTTACCTAGTTTCTCTGAAATGATCATATGTTACCGTCTATACAATAAGAAGATTCTTGTAATCTCTAACGTTTGATTCTTGAATACATTTTGAAAAACTACTAGTCTATCAATCAAGTGCAGTTCAGAAGTGCGCTCATCAGAAAGTCGAATTGTTTAGGATGGATTCTTGTTGTCTATAGGCTAGGATACTTGAATCATTTGCGTGTCACCTAACTTTTATTTTTCTATCTGAGAAGTCCTTTATGTTTGTAAACCTACAATGTGTTCCCTGTGTTAAAATTCCACCTGTAGTGACAGATGATGCAGGTGGACCTGAGAGGTGTTAGTAAAAAGGATGAATTTATCAGAAGGATCAAAGATGCTTCACAAAGTAAGCCTTGAGCTTTTGCATACTTTTTCCTTGTTATGATGGAGGATAATTTAACACCTAGAGAGCAGTTTCCTTGAAAATGATCATATGTGTCAAACTGTCAATTCATATTTGTTTAAGTGCCTGCTCAAGTGCGAGCTGTATGTATTCATTCCACTTTTCAAACTTGAGTGAGGTTCCATAGTTAAAATTACTCTTCTAAATATTGTACTGATGCAACTACAACGAAGTTGATCATACTTGTGGTTATGTTCTATATTTCATAAAGCAACCATTTGATTCCATTAATTCTTAGATTGACTCCATCGGATATATTTGTCTCATTTTGCCTTTTCATCTGGCAGTAGATTCATTGGAGTTTATTAGTTTTACCTCTTGACTACCTAATGAACTATTAGATAAGATTGGCATTCTTTCTAAGCATACGCTGGAATAGAAGGATTAAAGGCTTGTGGTTAAATCCGCACCACTATGTTCATGAAATGGGAAATATCACATAGACCAATTTTCAAAGTGGATGCCTCTGAGTTCTGAATGATATTAGTTATGATGTTTACTCATTTTGTATACTTGTGGATTTAGGCTCAAAACAAGGTTCCTGGATTTTGGGTGGTGGATGGAACAATGATCTGTGGGAAGGAGATCTGCCTACTGCCTCTTGGATTGATGATATTAGTCCTAATAATCCTGTGAGCCCTTTACATATTTTCTTTCCTTTTTGGAAATCTTCATTCACAGAAAAACTAATCTTATTTAAAGTGTATGAGCAGGTTTGGCTTTCAAGAGTAGATGGCCACATGGGCTTGGCTAACTCGGTGGCACTGAAGTTGGCTGGGATTACAAATATAACAGATGATCCAATGGGGGGAATTATAGTGAGGGCTGCTAATGGAGGTAATACTTTATTTTCTTTGTATGAAAAGGAATTTTGATCATCCTACAACATGGGATAGTCCATGTTGCGTATCCTACTCTTTAATTAACCATTTTTCTTTTCGAACTTGTGATTTCAAAATTCAATAACCTAAGCTACAAAATTTTTAGTTTCTGCATTTTTATGATGAATTTCTGTATGCTATAATGTGAGTTTTGTGTCTAAGATTTTAGGGTGAAAAAGCATTGTTAGATGTAAAGCCATTTATCAGTCTCATCCAATCCAACTTCTTAAGCTTTTATAAGGGTTTCCCTTTGACATGTTAGCAAAGCCCTTATGACTAAAAGTCAAGCATTTAATTCCTGCCATCCCCAATATTTTAAAGCAGGTTGAATTTCAACTATGGGTAAAATGGTCTTGTACATTGTTCATTCTTCAAACTCATAGGCTCTTGCGTGAGGGAGCATGTTTGAGAGAATGACGGTTTCTGCAGTATTAATTGTATACTTGAAGAAGAAAACACTATTACATCTTTTTGATTCCATAAATCAATATAGGATAATACAGTATCAAATATATATGATATGATATGCTCTGAAACAGAAAGTGGGGAACTGATGATGAAGAGAATTAAAGATATTCAGCAATATTCAACTAAATAAAACCATTCATGAGCCTCTACCTTATAACCTAAGCTTTTAGATGAGTCCTTAGCAAGCATATTAGCGTGTCTTATTGCCATTCCATGTTCAACCTTAATTGAAATTTCCAGTGGCATTTTCCTCACCAATATCATGTTATACTACTCACATGTTTGTTGGTCTGCTTCATGTGTTTTCTAATGTGGATTACATGTTATAGTCTCGTTGTTGAGTCTATTGTAGTGAAGTTTTTTAGACTTGTCATGTTATTTTCTATCGGACCACTCATATATATCTAGTCTTATGTTTCATTCTTGATGTGAGGGGAGATTTGAAGGCCTTATATCGACTAGGATATAACCAAATTATAATATATAAGTGAGTGCAAACTTTATCTTACAAATTGATTTTGTAGGACTGAGTTGGGCTTAAACTACTTTGTTAGCGGTCAATAAATGAATTTATTCTAATATTAGAAAATGATATTGCTAATTTCATTTCAAGAATCTTTTTGTTTTGTAACTAATTGTCGTTATCATGCAGAACCTACTGGTGTACTAATTGATTCTGCTAGGACACTTATTACCTCCCTGATTCCAGAGTATTCAGTAGATGATAGGAGGGAGGCGTTGCTTAGAGCAAGCAGTCTTGCCTTAACAAGAGGGGTGACCACGGTTGTCGATATGGGAAGATATTATCCTGGGTTTTCAGCCGAACTATCTTGGGATGATTTTTCAGGTTTTATCTAAAAGTTTTAGTTGATTTATATTTAAGATTTTTTATTTCTGTTTTTTCTAACTGTGTTTCTTTTGTCATTTTGTTTCCTTTTATTTTGAATATCAACATAATGCCAATGTAGTCATGAGGCGAAGATTTATAGCAAGCAGTTCCTGCTGTACTGAATATTGAACTATATTCAAATGCAATATGAAGTAATGGATTTATAGCTATGAGACCATATAAGACTTAGTTACCTTATTCCATTGCATAACTTCATCTGTGTAATATCTTGAATGATGCAGTTTATATTTATAATACTTAAATTAATTAAGCAAAAAGGAGTAGGAAAACATAGATGTTGTAATTTTGGTCTGACTGACATAATCCTTAAGCCAAGTTTCAAGGTTGATGCCTTTTTGAAATTTGAAATATGATTGACTTTTCCTCTTATTTTATGTGATATGTAAAAAGCCTTATTGTTGAGCCTAGCTGACTATTCATTTTATTGTTACTTTGAATTGCACAGATGTCTATCAATGGGCTAATTCTATGTCAAAAATGAAAATTAGAGTGTGTTTATTTTTTTCGATGGATACACGGTGGCGTTTGGTGGTATGATTCCTTTCTAACTTATGATTTATTGAAAGTTTAGTATATTCTTTAGTGCCTTTTTTAGAGCATATTTCTATGTTCCTTCTTTTCTATCTTTCTGCTTTTTGAAGAGGAAAGTGTCTAATTTGGTATTAATTGATACATTATAATATTCATGTCATAAGCATGTTCTCTTGCATTTCTTAATGTCTTGGAATTTGTCCACTGGATTTTTTCTTTCAAGTGAGAACGCTTAGGTGTGCCCTCAAAATTAAGATAACTTCTGTTGGAGCTTGATAGAATGGAAGGGAAAGTTAGTTACAGGTAATTACAGTGGTTAATGAGTGAGTTATAGGAATTAGCTAGATATAAATAGGGGGATTTATGAGGAAATGATCCACATTATCTTTGTATCATTTGAGAATTGACTTTTTCTCTTTCTTAGAGGAGAGTTATCTCCCCTATTTTCTGCTGTACTAAATATTGAACTATACGGGAAGAAAACCAATTAATCCGTTCAAATACAACATAAAGTAATGGATTTATAGCAATATGTTGGAGGAGTTATCTCTCTTATTTTATGTTCTTTCTTCTTTTTCTAATTTGGGTTCTAACAACTTCCTCCCCACTAATTAAATTAGCTTAGAAGTTCTTCCCAATGAACACTTAGGATTTAGTCTAGTGAATGCTTGCCTAATTTGCTACATTTGGAGCATTTGGATTGAGATGAACTCTTGAATTGTAGTAATCAAAACACCAATATTGCTTTATCATGGAACAAGTTGTACATGTTTGGTTTTTCAGGAATCCTAACATATACATTGAGACCAGGAAGGGTCACTAAAATAATTTCCCTGGTAATCTACTAATAATATGAGGAATGCTAACAACAGTTCTTCTAACACTCTCTTTCAAAAAATCTATATTAATGGTTGAAATTGTTTGAAAAACACCAATTTTGATGGGTCTCACTTATCATTTAATGACTCTCCTGATTTTACCAATGTAAGATCGGAAAGACATGTTTTTAATTCAAGCATAATGACAGCTAAAATGTCTTCACTTGTACATGTAATAGGTAAACTCTTCTTTTAATCAGTTTAGCTTTTATTGCCTGTGTTAATTCAAAATTCAACTAGTGTTCTTATTAGAATTGAGAACAAATTAGACCTACTGAACCCCAAAAGCTAATATGGGATCGTAATCACATCTACTCACACCCAGATTGAACATTTGAACTAAAGTTTGTAGGATTGCATATTTTTGGGTGTCTCAACATCAAGTTTGTGAAGGCTTTTATAATTGATACCATATTAAAATTGAGAGTGGACTAGCCTAAAATAACTTAAAAAGCTAGTTCTAAGTGGGCAGATTCCTAATTCATTACAAGGAGTATTTTCACCATACACCATCTCAATGTAGGATCTTAATAAGTATCTGATTTCTCTGTATTGGTATTACACTAATAATAATTGTTGTAAACTATATTTTTATTTTGTAATGTCAATTTTTAACTTGTATCCTAAAGGCACATTTTTCTCCTTAGGATTTGATTAACAAAGTTGGCCATACCTTGAGCGAATGGATTTATATTGGTGGTGTAAAAGCTTTTGCTGATGGATCTTTGGGTTCCAATAGTGCATTGCTTTATGAGGTGAGGCCAGACATTGACTTTTTGGTATAAATTTTCTGTTGATAATTTCTTGAAAAATCCATTTATTTGTCTGTTTGCTGTCATTCTTTTCTGTTTTTGAATTGATATGAAGTTTATAAGGACTGAAATTTAGCATAATCCTAGGTTAACTATGCACATTCAAATTTTGTAGCCGTATGTTGATGAGCCAGACAACTATGGTCTACAAGTGACTGAACCTGAAGCACTTCTCAACATGACCTTGGAGTCTGATTTAAATGGTCTACAGGTGATTATTCTTTTGTTATTAGTTACCAAATTCGTGTGTGTATATGAGATTTCAGTTACCAAATTGTTGATTCATTACAGGTTGCTATTCATGCTATAGGAGACAAAGCAAATGACCTTATCTTGGACCTATATAGTTCAGTGGCTTCTAGAAATGGAATGAGAGATCGAAGATTCAGGGTAACATTTCGCTTGAACATAGCAAGCTTTAATAATTTTCTACTGATAATGGGGAAATTTTGCTTCAGTGATGTTTGTTCTGATATAATCATTGTGAGACAAGTTAACAATGAATATAAACACTACTTTCAGATTGAGCATGCCCAGCAATTAGCAGCCGGAACCCCTGGCCGATTTGGTAAACAAGGAGTTGTTGCTTCCATGCAGGTTTTTCATTATCATTATCTTTTGTTTTTTCATTACTATTAATATTATGTATATGCCTGAGACATATATGGAAAAGGACTCGAAATGTTTTATTAACCGAGAATAATATATCGCTGAATAAATTCTACAATGAACAATTCTCCCACAAAGGTTCACACTATTATTGTCCACAACAAAGAAACAGAAATTAACTTTTCCTTTCCCTTCTCTTAGTATGCAAGCGTTGCATGTTAATAGCTCTTCCATAGCAAATTCAGATTCTACCCCTTCCTATTTTCTCTTTCTATATGAACTGGTACTATAACAATCACGTTATAATAACCGCAGTGTGCAATTAGAATGAGAGGGTTGGTGTCATATTGGTTAAATTCACTTAAGATTTCATTACAATGATTCCCTCATTTGGAATATATGAATTATCTAATCTTGGTTCTTCTTTATTCTAAAACAATTCAAGTGTCTTGCAAATCCCAATAACATAAAGGTAAATGCAAATGAAATCATGAAAATAGTTTTACCTTCTATGCATAAAGTCGGTATTGTTTATAGGAACATACAGCAGACACTATGATATTAAGTTTCTTGCAAATCTCAATAACTTGTACTTTCTAATTCTACTAGTGCATTGGACACTTAAAGCTTCATATTTTTACAGCTTAAGGGAAAAAGAATTGCTGATTCTAGGAATCCATAATCATGTACATTCAGTTGCCTCACGAGAGCGCTTGTAGCAAATCTTAGTTGAAATCTCTTCTCTTCCATTCGCTCTCTCCTTGCTTCAATTTGTCCCCACTGCTGTTCTTACCTCAAAAATGACTTAATAATGAATCCTTTAAATCTCTAAAAAACTTATTTGTAAAATGAGATTTGTACTAATTTATACATTTTATCTGGTTATATTTCTAGATGGTGTGAAATGTCCAACCCTCTCTCTTAAGTTGAGGACTAGACATCTTGAATGTGAAATTATATATATGTAGATGGTATGATAGCAGTCCAATAGCAATTACACGATAAACTCACTAAACTTGGTTAGGATAGACTTTATTTTAGTCATATCTTTAATCGATGTAAACTCTCCAATATGCTTTCCTATTACATATGTTTTGACAGTATAAACAATGTCTCTTTCAAGATTTCTAGTATTTTCTAACTACCAATACTCAACAGCCAGATCAATTGTTGGATGATGCTGACTCTACTGGCAAAAAGCTTGGCAAGGATAGGGCAGACACAGAATCATATTTGTTTCAGTCACTCTTAAATAACAATGCATTAGTGGCATTTGGTTCTGACTGGCCAGTAAGTATGTTGTATTTATTAGTACTCGTCACCTTGCACAGTGTCATATTCCTTAACACTAGTTAAGAAGTACTTTACACAACATCATGTCTCTCTTTCACAGGTGGTAGACATCAATCCCTTAAGTGGCATTAAGACAGCAATGACAAGGACACCTCCCACTTGGGAAAGTGCATGGATTCCATCGGAATGCATTTCACTAGATGATGCAATAAAGGCGTAAGCAGCATTATAGAGCTCGTGTTATTCTGATGTTATGGGACTTATTGATTTCTTGTCTGTTTGTGATGTGATGTGATGGAAGCCACTTTATGTGGACTGGTTGTGAGTGGCGAATTTTGACATATGAAAACGATAACCTTTCTAGGTCTTATTGGTTTGTCAACTCAGGAAATTAGTCAAAATATTATATATCATTGATATCATGTTGTAGTACTGATGCTCTGCTCTATATGTTCATCCGTACAAAAAAGTGAACATAAGTTTTTGAGGAATCTAACAATAACATGAGTTAGAATTTTGGGTTTACAATAATGTATAACTCAACTTCACAAAACCAACTTATAGGATTAGGAATGTCCCTTACTTGTATACTTTAATTTGATCCTATCATTAATAGATGTAAAATCTCTTACACACCCTCTTGAGACATTATGGATAGTTCGATAACCGGTCAATAGCTAGTGGTTTGATAGACTCAACAATGGTTATCAAGATAAACTTTGGTATTATCTTAAAATTTAGATTAGAATCTAATTTAATACAACAAAGTGGTTTTATAAGAGTTGTTCCTCACTTATATAGTTTAGTTTAACCATATTAGTAATCAATGTATGATTTCCAATAGGATCTAATAGATATGATTTGTGGGATTACCCATTAACTCTATAATCATTTGCATCTCAGAGGACAAGTTCCTTAGCCCTCATGCCTATCTGGATTTGGTATGCAAGACAATTATACTGTGTCTGGCTTTTTAAATAGTGGAGAGACCACTACTTCAGTGCTTTGTACTTTACAGAAATTTTCACCACAATGCTGTGTTGTTCTTTTTGTTTTTTTCTTCTGATAGTGATTAAACGGTACATGCCCCACTTCTTCATAGCACATTTTTAGCAAGTGTATTGTTTCATTTCATGTAATCTTATAACTGCTTGAGTGGTGCACTGGTGCTCTTTCCTTATATGGTCATATTTCAATTTCACTTTATCATATACATGATTTTCTTTTACTATTCTTGCATGATACTAAAACTCTCTCTGACCTTCACAGTTACACCATTTCTGCTGCTCGTGCAAGCTTCCTTGACAAAGATCTTGGATCCTTATCTCCAGGGAAACTGGCAGATTTTGTCATATTGTCCACTGATTCATGGCAAGACTTTGCTGAACAAGCATCTGCATCTATTGAGCAAACATATGTTTCTGGTGTGATTGCATATCCTTGAATCCTTTCCATTCAGTTAGATGATAAGTTTTTGGTTAAACTAAAAAAAACACTGTTTCCATTTCAGTCCTACATGAAAACTACTCTACATTTTAGATGATATGGTAAAAAATGCATAAGAACTAGTTTGTCAACATTATAGTGGTGCTAGATTTGGTTCTTGATCTCACACTTGATACCATTTGATTGTTTCCTTCATGAAAAAAAAAAAAATTACACTTCATTTTGATCACTACACACAGCAAAATCTCTATATGGTCTAAAAAATCTCAACACTACTAAAATTTCGATAAATTGTAGAGACTGATTTGGAGACATTTTTTATTTGTAGGGAATAAAATATATGGTTTTGTAATTCTAAATACTCACACATAAAAGATAGTGGCAGTTTTCAGTGCGAATTAACTCAATTGCTATTTTCTGATCAATATGATAACAATGTAATGTGGTGACAGTCAAGTACAAAACATCTTTGACCCACTCAAGTTCATGTAATCAAAACACTTTCTTGCCATTGGTTAAAAATGGAATAATTTTTACTTTTCTTAGGAAAGTGTAGTAACTCGTTTTGGTGTACTAATTTTTTTTTTTATTATTTATCATTAGTACAGAACAAAGTTCTCCAATAAATAAATAAATAAATATATATATATATTTCAATTCAAAAGTTGAGACAGATAATATATAAAACTTGTCATCCTAACAATTAGGTTTTCTTTTATGATATTTGAGTCACTTTATGTACAACTAGGACCAATCTTTTGTACCTCGCTAAAGAAAATTATTTTGCTTTAAAAAGAAGATACAATAGGAAAGAAAATAAAAGAGATGAAGAAAAAAAAAATGGAAGGGTTATTACCTCATGTAGTATTATCCATTGAAAAAGAATAGAAGGGAAACTTTCATTCTTTAATTTTGCTTTATAAAAAGGAATAATAGTGCATGTTCATAATTGGTTGAGATGAAACTATGACCCATAATAGGTAGGAATCACTTGCTTTCTTCTCCCCCTTAACAGGCCTTAAAAAAGAACATTAATTACACTCATAACAAAGTTGGATTCAATTTTTTATATATGTTTAGAATAGTTTGTTTTGAATTTAAAAATAGAAAAAAAAATTCCTCTGAATGGATGCTTAATATGTTTTTGTTTTCTTTAGAAAAGTAAGAAATTTTATTCAAAAATGGTATTTTAGATAAATCATTACAAAAGATATTATTAATATTTCAACTTTTGCTATTAAGTTTTATAAGACATTACACGCTCTTACATTAATTTGCAATTTTTATATAACATTTTTTTATGATTTTATGTTAGTTTATTATATAATATATTATATAGTGACGAAAAAGAGATAATGAAATCCACAAATATTACCATCTCTCTCTATCTCTTACGAGAAAAAAAAAAAGTCCTTAAATTTAAAATTTATTACGGCAAGGTAATCATAAATTATTTTCATTTTTTTCCTCTACATGTTACCTATTATTCAGTATGAATATTCACAAAATTTGATTAATTTAAAAACACAAAAATTAACCGTAAACTAATTTGATGTTCTAAAATATTGGTTGATTTAATTTTAAATATAACTTCAGTCTGACTTAAATCTATTTTTTTTTTAACTTCTATAATCCAGAAACTCATTACATTATACTCAATTTATCAAATACAATTTAAAAATAATTTTTCAAATATATTAATGTAGTTGAAAATTTCAATAAAAGCACAAACAATCTTCAACTAATTAACAGTCCTGCAAAATATCTCAAAATTGAGTTGAAAGTATAATTAAATGTTCTTAAATAAACATGAATACTAGTAAAATCTTTTAGATAAAAATATTATTTGGAATAAGCGGAAAACTTAAACTATTGTAATTTTTTTTCTTTTGCCTTTGCATTCATTTTTATTTTTTTTTAACTAGTGTAAATTTCAATTTGTATGTATTTGAAACATTACGACATTATGAGCAGAAAATGCCAAAGTTTGCTACATTGCAGAATCCTTGTAATTGAATTGATCTATAGTAGTCTAGGCTATGCCCTAGAGCTAGCCCTAGCTAAGGGCTAAGTTAGCCTAAACATTTTAGTTTTTACCTACTTTTGCCAAGTACGTACCTAGACTAGGGCAAACTAAGGCACACCACTACCCCTACTTTTTTTTTTTTCTTATGAATAACTTAAAATTCTAAATTCTAAATTCTAATCTCACTAATCTTTAACCTTTTTTTTTAATATATATTTTTAGTTATAGTTAAAATGTAGTAAAGTAACTAACTTGTGCAATTTTTACTTAATTAACATTTAATTATGGTTTTTTTTAAATTATAAAATTGATGTCTTTGAGAGTTGTAGATTTAATTCTTCGCATTCATAGCTTCTTATTAAAAAAAACATTGCAATCTATTTTGATTAAAAGTTAAGAAGTTGTGTGCTGTTTGAATTAGACGATAAGACTCAGCGTAAAAGTGAAATTATTTGCATTAGGAAATATGAATAAAAATTAAAAACATTTTTTATTATTAATATTTTTTCTTTTTAATTCATTTTTAATAATATTATAAATATTTTATTAATATTCAGGTTATATTATCAACTATAATTTAAAGAAAATAGATCACAAATAAATATTAAGAGTGATAAAAGAAGTCTCTCTGAACTCGTAGTTGGTCTACCGCAACAAAATAAATTAAAAATTTTGATTCGTCCACTAATTTTTTTTTAACTTTCGTTTTTTTTAAATTTATTTTGTATATATATAATAAATTTAATTACATAAATATATTTTTTAAGTTTTTAATTGATAAAAAAACATATTTAGTTTTTAATTATATAAATATTTAGTTTAGTATTTGGTGTGTGATGTTAAAGACATAAATAGAATAAAATGACAGTGTTTTAAACTATATTAAATGAGTTATGACAAAATGATAATATAAAATGTGAAAATTGAGATGGATATGAATGTATAAGTGAAAAGTCAATATGTATGGTATGATTTGAAATACATGTAGTTTGTGATTGAGATATAGTATTTTTAGAAAAGAAAATACTTAGTGTCAAGATGAAGTTGGATGTGCATTGTTTAAAGATATAACCAATAACGATTGATATCTTGACTCTATTAGTAATAGAAATTAAATATATGAGCATTACTAGGTGGTGAGAGTTGAAGAAAGTCTGATTTTGGTGTCTGTAACTTGAAATATAGTTAGTCGGAAATGGGACTAACCTTGTCATACAAGATTGTTGATTCATTGATTGAGAGTTTTGTGGATTCACAGTTTGAAGTTGTATAACAGGTGCATATAACAGTTTGAAGTTGTATAACAAGTGCACATCTTTGAGTCCATTCAATACATGAATCTTTCAAAAGTAGAATTGAGTTGGTTTGTATTGTTTGATGTCATGGGTTAAGATTATTACATGAGTTGGATGATATATGATGTGAATGGATTGCTATGTGTTAAATATTATATGTATGTGTGTGTGATCAAATTTATATTATATGAGAAATCTTTTAATTACTAGCTTACCGTTTCTTGCTTGTGTTGGTGTGTTTGTTTTTTAGATGTGATGATCATGTTATACACGAAAACATATAATGTTGTAGATGAGCTAGTCAAGGACGATCTTGATTGAGCCTACTACAAATTTTCTTTAGATACTTTGAAAAATTCTTCATTTTGTTTATATGTAAATATATTTTGTTTAAAAATCCCTATGAAGAGGGATGGATGTATTTTGATGTAATTTTTTGTTGTATGTATATAAATATATGTATGCATGTTTATATCATTCATTAGAATAGATTATCATTAAATTTGGGGTGGTGCACACATTTAACATATCATTTTTACACATTTCCACTAACATTTTGACTAGTTATTAATTTTAGAAAAATAATTTAAATTAAAAATAGTTTTGAAAAGGTAATGAATTCTTATACTTAAAACTATGACTATAATTAACCACAATACATTTATATTTATTTATGATATCATATTTTATCAAATACATAAATTTCATTAAAACTATTACTATAATTGACGACAACATCATTATATTTATTCATGATATCATATTTCATTATATACATAAATTTCATATGTATGACATCCAACCAAAACTGACACACATGTGGATATTATATATATTGTACAATACAGCCAATGTACCCTCTCGGCCTGGATAGTTGTCAGCCAACACATTAAAAAGGCCTGACATTTGCTTGGCCCATTGATGATCCCAGATTTTACTCATCATTACTTATCTTAAAAGGGCATGTCACCCTTTTGACAAAAGCAGTATTGTGTGTGCTTTACACTTTTCCTCTAACAAAAGAAATATTTATTTGCTTTACAGTCCTCAAAACGCTAAAAAACAAAAATAATTATGTTACAAGAGAAAAATGTATGTTTGAAGTGATCCAGTAAACTCTAATCTCTAATATTTGAGAATTGATTATAGTATCGGAGTGCCTTTTCAGGTACCACCCTCCCTGTTCATATAAATTGTTGGAAATGGAAGCCTGACTGAAGACCCACACATACACACACCCATACACCCATACCCCACACACACTATGCTTCAAAGTTTCTCTTAGCTCACTTTAAACAAGTTCAAATAAAAGTTGTTCTTCTCTCGTTAGTGTTTACCCTTTTTGTAGTTTTTTCTTTCCAAATTAAGGAATCACATTCAAGCACTAGGTACCAAACTATCCCATTCAAGTTTTGGGTAACTAACGTAATATTTGAATATCAGTTATTCAAAAATGTTGAGTCTCCAAAATATAAGGATTAATTTTTGTTATTTAAAATTTGTTTATTTCATGGGTTGTTGACTTGTCATTGCTTAATGGGCAATCCTTATGTTGTTTGCACACAATTATCTAGAAAGGATTTCTCTTGTGAGCTTCAAAAAAATATATCACATCATACAATGTGTTTTACCAAAAAAAGCATCCCATGGGCAAGACGGTTCACACTTGAAGAAGATTATTTCACTTATTTTTATTGAAAGGAAAGACTCATCAATCAAACTAAGAATTTACCACTCGAGAAATAAATATTATTGGTTAAACAATAACTCTAACCACTTGAGCAATAACTCTTACTACTTGAGTGATAACTCATTCTTCTTAAGTAAACTCAAATCTTTTAAATGACACCAATTTTAAAGGAGACAAAAATTGTTGTGATGTTTCTCTCCTTATAGCATTTACTCATCACTTGAGTTACCAAAACTCCAAAGAAGAGATAATTAACATTGATTCTCTTGTTGCTCAAGTGTCATATTATTGATTGAATGATGTAAGTTGTTGCACAAGCACAAAGTTCTACAATTTAATTCAAAACTTTGTCTCATCTCACTTAAGCGACTACATGCCGTTTAAGTAAAAAAAAAAAGTTCTTAAAGAGAGATAATTGATGTAGTTTCTCTCTTACTAAAACATCCTTAGAACGAGTGAAAGTATTGTCGCTTGAGTAACTAGAGTAGTGCTTGAACAATATTGAATACATGTAATTATTATTGCTGCTTGAACAACAACTCAACACTCAAGAGTAATATGCAAAATATCAAAAAATAACATCAATCACAATATGATTGCATAATGAAAAAAATACTAATTCTACTACGTCTAACATTTTTTAACTATTAAAAGAAAAAATATTTTTCATCTCAAACTTCAAAAACATTAATTCAACCCAATTATAACAATCAACAAACTCCAACATAAAAAAAGTAATTCTCAATATATATATTAAAATTATAAATTAAATTCCAAATTATTCTAACACAAATTCCAAATCTTTTGAATCAAGTTAAGTGAGTGGATGTAGATTATTAGCTCACTTGAAATTAGTTTGTGTTATAAGAAAAGAAACTTCAATATCAAAAACTTCCAAATAGACTTTTAGAAATTCCAAAGCCTTAACTTACATCACCAACATATACACATATTTAGATTATTACTACATCCTTCTTGCTTGGTTTATTAAAATAATTAGAGTATATAACTTCTACAAGCACAAAGAAGAAAATAAAATGAACAAAATCAACTATAAGGAAAATAAGACTTATCATGTTCAGTCTGTCCTGATCTAATCGCTTTTGACTTTTCAACTATATAATCTAAAAAAATAAATAATCAATTATTAGAGAAAATCTAACAATCCATGTTTTGATTAAGTGTTGATAAATAACAAAGTATAAAACATGATCATATTTCGTCTATAAAATGAAATGTTTTTGTTCATAACATATCATGTAAGAGACAAGTGTTTCATCTATTAGATAATATAATATTGTGCAATTTCTTTTTATATTTGATAAGCATCATTGTGTTAAGATGATACACACATAGTTTTAAGTTAACTTTATATTTTTTTGAAGATTTCTGTGTTTATTTTTATGTTATAGAGAATTTATGTTTCCTTTGTCTACAAAGAAGATCCATAAGAACATATATCACATCGAATCACTTGCAACAAGCTAAAATTGTTGTGAGTCAATAACTTCCTTTTGCTTATTTTGTCAATTTTGAAAAAAAACTACTAATTTGCTAATTTGTACCGTAGAGCGCTTTACATAACTGTAAATAACTGTAAATAAAGATACTTTGATTAATGATTGATAAGTTTTTTCAAAGATTGAGATGTTGTTACAAGAGAATAAAAATATTTAATACATGCATGAAAAACATTTAATGCATCTTTTATGTTTAAACCACTCAAATGCAAAGAAGGCACTCTTAAGTTGAAGTTTCTCAGAATTTGTAACAAATTTTTTCTTCAACTATATGAAGTTATCATTAATAAATTGGATTTGCTAAAAATGCCAAAATGTATTATTAGATATGTATGTATTCTAAAAGTTTTGTAAGAAATACCGTTATATTCATTAATAAATTATTAATAAACTATAATAGAGAGTTTAAACTTTGCAATGAAAGCTTCCTAATATCTTAAAAGGCAAGAACAAAGTGAGGCTTTTCCCCAATCCAGTATCGTATCTTCTATCGCAAAGAAAGGAATTCTTAAATCGGGCCCCTAATATCTTAAAAGTGTCTGTATGTTAATTATAATATTATTTAAAGATATTTTTATTCTTCGTATACTTCTAAATCTATAATTCTTAATTCTATATAAGTAGATCTTAGAATAAAAAATTTATTGCTTAAACAATTGTTGGAATGAAACTAAATTAAAGAAGTTGAAAGCAAGTTTCATAATCGAAAATACATTTGGTTTCCTTCCATACATTTAAAAAATAACCACATAATTTTATAACATTTTTAAAAATAACTATTTTAATTTTTTTTCAAATTTGTACTGAAACTAAACACATATTGCAGTGTTATGCATAGGATGCAGCATATGTAGTAGTAGCTATGACAGATTTGCACAAGGTATGATAGTAGAGTTTCACATGTGTTTATATATATATATATATATATATATATATATATATGTTGCTGCCTAACCCTACAAATATTATGAGACTGCCAAAAAAGTTAGATGGATGACATTTGGATCACAATGCCTTGCAAAGAAATAACTGAAAAAAGAATAGGTTCCATACATATAATTTTTGAAATATTGGACTCATGCAATTCAATTAAGTATATTAATATAGTAAATATTTTATGTTATCATCTAATCATTAATTAAGTAGAATTAAGTCATATCTTTACTTATATAAAAGCTTTTATAAAAAATATATATTGATTAGATTCTTTTTACAGAAATCAGTCATAAGAAAAATTTAAATAAGTGATTATTTAATGAATTAAGTAAAATTATATTTTTATGTGGTTTTTTTAACATAAGCAATTTTCTATTTATATTAGGAAGGAAAACTATATATTTCTTCAAAAATTGATTTTTTTAAATTGATTATTTTAAAAAAGTTAAACATTACAAAAAATATTAAACAGAAACTGATTCAGAAAAAAAATTATTTATTGTTTAAACTAATTTAGAAACTATTTTAAAATTAAGGATTATAAGTATGTAAATTATATGTGTTCCGTAATCATTCAATATGTTTATGAAATAGTCAGTTAATCAATCAGTCATGACTTCCAAAGTTGTAGCTATTTTGATTTAAATTTTAATTTAGTTACTCTAATTATTTAAACTTAGAATTTATTATTAATCCAATATTTATAAACAATTTTTCCTATAGTGAAGTTAGCCTTATTTTTAACACCAATAAGGTAACTATCGAAAAGTCTGACTATCTATTGTAATATAGGTATTGAATTTTATAATAGTCATAAAATAATAACGACTAGTAAATTATGTGATGAAACTATTAAAATATATAAATTATTTATAATAATTATTTTAATAGTCATATCTATGATAATTTTATTAAAAAATATAAAATTTAAATTTTTTTAATCCAAATTAAATGCGAACTATTTTAGTTGATTTAATCGTAGTTCAATTTAAAAAACGACTTTTATATAATTTTTTTGAAATTTGAATTAAAAGGAACCCCTTTTTATTCCTAATTTGCATTAGAAATAGCCCTTTTTCATATCTAATAAAAATATTTATCCGTGGTGATTGATATTAACTAATTATTTTACCTATGAAATTATTCATTAGTATTTTGTGAGAAGGATTCAATTAATTAATATATTCCATAGCTTTTTACTCTAATTAATCCAATTGTATAGTGGTTCAATTATAATATAGTATAACTGTAATGACCTAGAAATTTGTTTTCAGGATAGAAATGGAAAATTAAAAGAAGCACTTAAATATTTTTATTAATAAACTGAAAACACTTATTTATAAAAAAAAGCTAATAATCAAGTTTTACTTTCACAAACTTACTATCTCTCTAAATTTTTGTTTTCTCTTTTCTTTATAAACCTTTCGTCCTTTATTAGATCAACAATATAAGTAATTGTTCAATCATAAACTCCGTTTGAGTAAATTCAATTTTACCATTTTCTCTTTTGAGTCAATTTCAAATCTGTTCAATAGGTTTATATAGCTGTTGCATGTGCCTTCAGAGACTTCAAGAAGAGTATCTGTTGGTTCCACATCGTTGTAGTGTAGTTAGATCCTTAATTAGATACTCTGTGTTGTAGGTAAGAGTTCTCCTACTTTTAGATTTTTCAGAGCTCTTTTGGAAGAGTATCTGCTCACATCAGGTAAGGAAATTTAACTATAGTAGTTGTATGCTTGTAATGTTGCAAAATTTAGAATTTGAAATTTATAGATGATATTTGAACCTTTGTTTCATTTATGTATTAAGTATTAGTATCTATGTTATAACAAAGATTACCTTGCTTCATTAATGATCTAAGTCACACATACTAAAATATTAGATGGTGAGGATATGAGGATAGAGTTCTTACATATTGTAATATGTGTAAATGTGCAAACTTAGGTTATAATGAACTTACCCTGATTCCATTCTTAGGTTTGCTTTATAATCTAAATATCGGTTTAACTCAGATGTTTATCTCTAGTAGAACATGCTCAAATGTTAGTTGATGTTCCATTTGTTTAATATCCTTTATGTATAGATCCATGTGTGATTTATATGATTTTTGTATATTTATGTCGGATTAAAATTGGATTATTTATACATTCCTAATAAGATTATTCCTTTTATATACATTTTCTTATGTTAGAGTTTTATTTTGAAAAGTTTACCTTTGTGTGCGTTATTTATATAGTGACCTATTATGATAGTATTATGTACACTAACAAATGGATGAACAGATAATAAAAACTTTATTTTAAACTTTCGTTTGTAATTATTTATATAAATACTTTATTTTAAACTTTCGTTTGTAATTATTTATATAAATATATGCATATATATTTATAGTATGTTTAAGATATATCTTGAAATATCTGATGTTATATACAAACCTTTGTTGAATTATATTATATATTTTTTTATATATATTTTCTGACATTTTTACAAAAAGTATATTAAAAAGGTTATATTAAATAATATATTATTGATTCCTCATTCAAAATGTAAAGACCTAGCAATAGTTTTATAATAAAAAGTAGTATAATTAAAATGGTACTTGAATGTTTTATTATTAAAGTTAAAGTTTATATAAATAGAAAAATTAGTTATTTAGTTTTTATTTTAATATAATCATCATCTCTCTATAAAAGTTTTTTTCTATTCTCCTACATTCTCTCTAGATTTCTAAACTCATCTTTTATTAGACTAACGAATCATCGTTAGACTCTTGACAATGATTAGAGTAAAACTATTTGATCAAAAGTTTGTTTAGATTAAATTTAATTCTTCTTTTTTCTTCTGAGTCATTTTAGAGTTTTCTTGTTATCCAAGGAGATGTTAGTTGCATGTGGTGTTTGAGACTTTAGGAGTAGTTCCTATTAATTTAGGGTCTTAGTGATGTGTTAAAGATCATTGATCAAAACTCTATGGTGCAGGTTAGACTATCTTTGTTGTTCTTTAGAAGTTGAACTCTTTGACTACTTTTACTTTTATCATATAAGGGAAATTAGCTTATATATTTAAAGAGAAACTAATTTTATTTTTAAATAGAACCTTAAGTTAGAAGATTTGGACGTGGGGATGATGTGGCCATTAGTTCTAAAGTTTTATTACATGTTTTGTTGTTTATTGAATTAGAATTGTTTGATTGAGATTGATTTTGATGGTATAGGGATAGTAAAATTTGATAAGTTGGTCATTTACATGTTGATTTTGATGAATGTTTATTCCTTGTATAATGTATGATGTAATTTATAAATTATGTGAAAATGTGATTGAGACGTAATATTTTTAGAAAATAAAATTTTGTGTTGAGATTGATTAAGACGTGCATTTGATCAATAAAGAAGTATATTAACTCTACTGTATTGAGAGTGTTAAATAAAGTTTATATAAAAGACTAGGTTAAAGAAGATTATATGGACTAACCCTGTCATTTGAGTATGATTTGATATCATGTATGAGATTGTCCATATTTTAGAGTAATTATATGCATTTCACAATTTAAGTAGTATGGCAGATACAAACTTCTGAATCTAATTCAACACATGAGTCTTTTAAAAATAAAATTAAACATATATATATATATATATATATATATAAGTAAGCAAATTTTTGTCATGATATTATTTGAGTTATGTGTAAATATTTCTCTTGTCATTTGAGTATGATTTGATATCATGTATGAGATTGTCCATATTTCAAAGTAATTATATACATTTCACAATTTAAGTAGTATGACAGATACAAACTTATGAATCTAATTCAACACATGAGTCTTTTAAAAATAAAATTATATATATATATATATGAGTAAGCGAATTTTCGTCAGTGATATTATTTGAGTTATGTGTAAATATTTTCCTTGTTTATTAAATATAAAATGATGAATTATAAATTTTTAATGATATTGATTGAATATATAGTTTATCCTATTTTCTGTATTATATTTGTTTTTAAAATTTGTGTTAATTGTCATTACATAATAAGACTCACACTAATTAGAAACTTCTTCTATCTTATGTTTAT
>Ga0099825_1003414_pt1 | contig 21139 bp, 8 predicted proteins | sample SiratroredBW_FD_76838 | JGI IMG/M metagenome (GOLD analysis project Ga0099825, IMG submission 76838) | Root nodule microbial communities of legume samples collected from California, USA - Siratro red BW | ecosystem: Host-associated > Plants > Roots > Nodule | place: USA: California | collected... | reverse complement strand
TTTATTTTTTAAAAAAAAAAATATCTTAATATATGTGAAATTTTTTTATCTTTAAAAAAATATATATATATATATATATATATATATATATATATATATATATATATATATATATATATATTAACAAAATTACACACATTTAAGTCTAATTTGTTTATTTATTTAAAACATATTTGCTAACACTTAGTTTGTTTGGAGCTTTATCATTTAATTAGAGATGATCATTTAATTAGAGATGATCATGATGGTTTGGTTTGCCTGATTTAAAGTAATTTATGAGAAAAACTTTGTAAATTTTGCACTTTTTGTGGTGAAAAATAATAAGAAGTTACACTGCTTATAAACTGTATATAAAAATATAATATAATAAGTTATATTAGACATATATTTGATAATATTGTTAAAATAATAAATGTTTTGAAATTAACTTTATATATATATATATATATATATATATATATATATATATATATAATTGTAGACACTCATAATGAATTCATAATTGATATAATTTTTTTATGATAAAAGTAATAATAAAGCTATTAATAAAAAATACTTTTTATTTTTCATCTTTTTAATTTATCAAAACAATATCATTTTTTATTCTAATTTTCTTTTTTATTTTTCTTCTCCTCATTTTCTTTCAATTTTTTTTCAAAAACCATTTTTGTGTGTACATAATTTACATTCTTAAATTTTTTAGAAACTATTTTTCATTTTAATATTTCTAATTGACGTTATGAGTTTATAATTTATAATTATAATGTATATAAGTGGAATAAATATAATGTAAACGAGACTGTATTAATAAAAACTTATTATATTATATTATTAATTGTAAAAAGTCCTAAACTGTAGACCATCTAGGATGAAAGTAATAATGTTTTGATGTCTAATCTAACTTTGATTTTTCTATCAAATACAATCTAATTTAAACTGTTTGAGGTTTTATTTTTAATATTTTTAAAAATCAATAATTTTGATACAGTGTTTTGAAGTTTTGAATTTTCTCACAATTTTATCTTTACAGATATTTTGATAGGTTATGAAAAAAAATTGTATTTAAATTGAATTTTATTTTCATTCTTAAACAATATATACTATGTTTAATCGAAACAAATTTTTCAATCAAAAATTAACATCCTTGAAATGACGTCATTAAAAATGTCTATATTAAAAATATTTAGATAGTAAATAAGTGGATTGTAAATAGTTCATATTTTATTTTTTTATAATTTTATAAAAAAAATTGTTCTTTTTTCATTTTTAGTTGTTTTATAAAAACAGGAAGAATGCTTACAAAATAAGTTGAATGGGTAGGAGGTACATTGAAATTTAGTAAGATTTCTTTTAAATAAATAATTTTCACAAATATGGAAATGTATAGTTTATGGTTATTTTTAATAGTTTCTTTACCTTTCAAATTCATTCACACTATTTTCTTACATACAAGGCAACTGTTTTTTATCTACACAAATTAAATATCTTAAATTCATTTTTAAGGCATTTATTAATAAAATTAATTTTAATTATAAATCAATTATTATAATATTAAAGTTGTGTCAAACATACTTAATGCTTGTATTTCTATTAATTTTAACATACCTTAAATTTTAACTTGTTAAATTTATTTATTAAGTATTTTTATTTTAAATTTTTATTCTATTTATTATTCATAAATTTCTCATAAATAAAAATATATTAAATAAATTAATACAATATTTTATAATTTAATTAATTAATATTTGTATAAATGTTAATAACACTTATTTTAAAATAATCATTGAATTTATTATGTTAACTTTTTAATAATTGAATTTACTATGTTAACTATTGTTGAATTTACTAGGTCACATTAATTATCATAAAACATATATCAAATTGGTGAATTCATATTGGATTGTGGCATTTAGATGGGTTATATAGTAACTACAAGCATTTGATTTAATAATTCTTATCAAAATTTATTTTTATTACTATTTTTGAGTTACGTGGATAAAATTTTTTGAGAAATTTAAATTATATTCAAAAGGATTGCACTTGAAGTGATAACAATTCAACAATTAAATTCTAAAAGTTCAATAATGCATGGAGAAAGTAAACATATCATAGTGTGCTTTCATTTTTTTAAAAGGTATTGCAAGAGATAAAAAGAGGTGGTGCATTATGAAACCCTAAACCAAGTATCAAATTACATATTTGATTACTAAAACATGAAAAGAATTTTTATGTTATAATAAAAAGAATAAGTTATTCAATAAAATATATTTGATAAAAAAAACTTTTAATAAAATGTCAATTAAGTTGCAAGTTTCATAGATCATTATATGATCCTTTCCAATTGACAAATTTTATGGTTAAAGCCTCTTATTTAGCAATCCTTCTTGTTTTTTTTTATTTCATCACATAAAAATCATGTCAACTTTTATTTCTACAATTAATATTTTAATAAGATGAAAGAATTTGCTTTTATAAAATTCAAAATAGTTATAGCAATTTAGTTTAAGTTTAAATTTTAGTGATCTTAAGTGAGAATGATTGACAAATAATGTGAGGTGTTTTAAATTTTGTAATCTCTCCTTGTTGTTGGATTTTGATTAAAAATGTTAATTCTTCATTGACACCTATTGTCTTAGTGTTTGCAATGTACTACATATTTATTTGACTTAGATTCGACTCTAACAAATTTATAGTCTTAGTCAATATAGCATTGCTAAATGGCAGTGATTGTGACCTTTTTAATTAAAAAAACATATATGCTTATTAACATATTGAATGTTATTCATAGACCAACCAGACGATTCCGCTTGTTGTCAACCAAAGTCACTATCACAAGCAGAACTTCATTTGAAGGGACATGCAAATTGTACTAAAGTCACAACTTTAGTAAAAACCATATATCACCTTGTGGCTTTGCTAATGTTAGGTTTTGATGGCAATGACTTTTAATCAACAACTTTCTTCTAATATTTTCCCACTATATCGCCAATACAAGCATCTTACTATGACATTATGGCAAGACAGTGGAAGGGTAAATCCATTTTAAATAACATGTAATTTGGATCATAAAGTACTTGGAAATGATGTATCCACTAGTCAAAAACTTAATTCATCATGATAGATTTGGGCAACTGTTGAAATTTGCAAATGTTTAACTCAATCATCACATGATAACAAAATTAGTGAAAAAATTGAGGACAAAAACTCATACTTTTCATTTTTTTTTCAAGTCACATTAGAATATGATACATTACAACTTGACACACCAATTGATGAAGAAGTTGTGACAAATGTCAATAGCGATGATGTGGTGTCAATATGTGAACAACCACATAGATCGTTATAATTAACATCTAACTTGAATTGGCTTGATTTAGGATAAAGAAACCTGACTTTGTTTATATTTACACAATCTAGAATAACAATAACATGACATTAACATTTTTTTATCAATGAATATAAATTTAATCCATAAAGATTACATAAGTGTGAAAACTTACATGTAATAATAGATCATGCACATAAAAATAGAACAAGAACAAGAACAACACAAGAATCTAGAATACAAATATCATGGTACTAAAAGATTGTTACCAAATGATACAAATTTAATCCATAAAGATTATATAAGTGCGAAAGTTTGCTTGTAATAATAGGACAATAACATGTTCATAAAAATAGAACAAGAACAACACACTAACTAATATAAAATAGTAATTTTTAGAAACTTGGTACTCACAAGTTTAATCCATATTAGTATTCTATAACACCTTTTTTTTAATATAGTCTATTGTTAATTTAATTATATTTAATTATCTTGAAAAATTTGTTATGATAATTACATATAATGGTTTTGAAAATTTGAATTTTATTTATTTAAGTTAATACTTTTTATTTTTATCATGCACGAATGACAAAATAGAAAAGTGATAACAAATATCATATAAAACAATATCATATCAAAATAATATATATACACATTACTTTTACAAATCCACAAATATACGAGTTTTTAGTAATAAACATAATAACACAAAATTATATCATTTTTAATAATATTTACTTGTTTGAATCCTTAAGGTTAACCATCCAACTACAATATCATTAATTTTTTATTTTTTAATAATCTTATTATTCATAAGATGCATTGTATCTTCAATTTTCAACACCTTTAAATGTTTTTGATAATATATTAAATTCATATTCTAATCTTATAAATAGAACATCTTTTAACTAACTAATGAAAATATGCATATTTTTGCAATATTAAGTATAAAAGTAGTATAATGGACCACTCTAGTTCGTTTTATTTTAACTCTTTATTGACATGCAAAAAATATGATAGGAAAGGTTGGCTTCCCATGACACATCAAGTTAGAAATTTCGATCGTCTTATGAAAAAGTGGGCTAACAAAATGACTTATCAACTTGCTATTTTTTTTGTTAATTTTTATATTTTAAAAGTACACTTCCAATAAATATTTTTTATATTTGTAATTTATTAATTAATATTATATAATTAGATAAATTAAAATAATTATTAACTTTTTATGTTAAATTATTTTATTACAATTAATAATTAAAATTTAATCTATAAGTATTAATGATTTAAGTTAAAATACTATTAAATATTTATATTTTGAAATAACATAATACAAAAATGAATATTTTAAATTATTTTTATTTTAACTTTTTAGTTTAAAGAATGGGTTAACGAACTACGGTAGAATGACAAGCTAAAGATACCAATCTAACTTATCAAAATTTCATTTATCAAATTTTCACAGGCTAACGGGGTAAATCAAATCTATTTTGCTATCTCTAGTTAAGTATATTGAGAATTTAATTCCCTTGTTAAAGTTATCATCTCAAAAGATTGTTTTAGTAATGATTAACCCAACCACTTATTCCTAAAGAGATTTAATATATGCTATTATTCTTTATCTTATTTCCTACATATCCATTCTTCGTGATAGAATAAAAAGTTTCACTTTAAAGTTTTCCAAAAAGTTAATAAGTCATTTAATTTCTAGTGATTTTTTTTTTAAATGTCATCGTACCTTCGATGTCAACACATTAGAGAATAAATATTCTTTCCAAATGTATTATTGTTGTGTCTTTCAAAACGAATTATTGTCTGCTAAAAAATTTTAGCCAGCATTGGAAAATTTGTTCAGATATGGGAGAACCTTGAATAAGGATGTTGCAAAAAGTATTTCGGAAAATTTCAAGACAATTGAGATAATAGTTATATTTCATTAGAAGCTTTTACAAAAATATTTTTGTTTAATGATAATAGTTTTTCTAAAAGCTTATAAGAGAAAAAAAAAGGAAAAAATAAATTTCTTCACAAATTAAAATTAGTTTATACATGTAAAAGTTTCTTAAATTTTTTATATATTTTATTTTTCAACCTATATATAAATTAGTCCACCAAGTTATTTAAAGTAGTGATACGAAATAAGTTTTTAAATAAGATATCTAAACTTTCATGCTATTCTTAAAGAAGGACATAATGTATTGTATTTTAGTTGAGAGATTGTGAAATAAGTTATGTTAAGTCGAGGAAAAATTTGACTTCATTTGATTCATTAATCATGAAATTAATTTTTAAAACATAAAAAGAATTGAGGTAAATATAGGATTTATCATTTTTTTAAATTAATTCACACTCGTTTAGATTTTATATTAAGTCTAAAATGCACATATCCTAAATGAGAATTAATGTTTTTTCCACACAAAACATCTGTCATTTACTTGTATTTTTTATTCATTAAAAATAATAATATTAAATATATTTAAAAGTCACTTGACTTTACTATTCCTGTAATTTTTTTCATCACATTCTATGATTCTAATAAAAATCAAACATTCACACTGCCGAAAGCCTTTCGCTGCACTTTCACTAAACTGATTTGATGTGGAATATAATTTTTTTATAGATGTATATTTAAACATGTTGAAAACATGATTCCTAAATAAATATTTTTTAAGATTAATTTCTACGTTTCTTCTAAAATCAATATCCAACTAAAATTCTGCCATACATTAATTATGAGTCGGGTGAAATTTCATCAATTGGGTCGCTGGACTTAGTCATATTTTTAAATAATTTCGATCATTAGTGGAAAAACATTTTAATTTTCCTTTCAAGAAACAACATTATTTTCTTAAGTTTTTAGGGCATTCAATATGCATTTTTTATTAATTTGTATATTAAAAATACACTTAAAAAATGAACAATGCCAGAAAAAAAAATGGTAGAGAAAGAGAAAGAAAAACTATTTCAGAGGCTATAGTTCTATCTTTGGAAAGGAAAATACAATTTTCTCTAGTTTTATTTTTTATAGAAACTCCATAGTTTAATAAATTCATAACATCATTGTTATTTGTTTTCCGTAATCCATTTCGACTCAACCCAAAGCTAAATCAAAACACCATTTAAACTATCTAAACTTGTGTTATTTACACCTATCTCTAAACATCTATATCATATAAATAATAAGCATTCATTTAAATTTTCAAACAACATAAATCACACATATAAATATATACTCACACAAACTTAAATGTTTAAAAAAATATAATTTTATCCACGGTGGCTTATATAATGAACGATGAGTAGTTAGTTGGCTCGAACAGAATTTAATTCTATTAATTAAAATTTCAAATTTAAATCTTGTAAACAAAAAATATAATTTAAGTGGGAGATTTTATTAAAAACGGTGAGCTGAGTTTTTTTTTAATGAAAATCAATCTTTAATAGAGTTTATGATAATACAACTTCCAAAATAAATTAATGTTCTTACTTGTGAAGAAAGTGTTGGTAAAAACATCGTCGTTTTGTAATAAAACAAAAATCAATAACCATCACGAAGAATCCAAATGGTCACGCAGGCCACGAGCTGATGGTCGCGCAGGCCACGAGCTGCACAATGTCTCATTTGCGTGTGTTTGGATTTGTGCTCGTGCTTCAAAATTCGGAAAATTATAAATATTTTTTAAATAAGTCAAAAATATTTTAAGTATTATCTGTTCAAAATATATGACTTTTTTTAATAGAAAAAAATATTTATGTATTTTACTATATTGTTTTAAAGACAAGAGTATATGTTACACTTTTTTTGCGTCACTCATCATTCTATGACTCTTAGGGACCCATGATTGTCGTTCCAGCAAATTTATTTTGCTTTTTGGCTAAGAAAAAAAAAAACAAAAAGTGGAAGAAATCAAACAAAAATATATTCACAGTGATGTTCATCTTTAGTTTGAGAGAAAGTATAAAGGTAATGAAGAAAATGTTTCATTTTTGAGAAATCAAATTTAAGTTTTTTTCTGCTATTTTTCAATTTAAAATATTCTCTTACAATTTACAATACATTATTAAATGTGAAATATCAAATAAAGTTCTAAATTTAATTAGAAAGCAACACCAATGACAATGTATGGAAATTTTTTTCTTATTTTTTACTTATTTAAACAATGTAGTTCGGTAGATGTGAATATGAATTATTAGTTTCATTATTATTTTATGGTTTATGAAGTAATAAAATTATACTTTTTTTTTTGTTAGATAAATATTAAACTAAAGATTATAGTTAATAGAACTATTGCAATTTTTTATATAGAAAAAAGAACATTTCAAGTGTTGCAATTCAATTATAATTAATTCATTTAACCTCTGATATGAAATGATTGATATAACCAACAGTGTTATTTCTATTAATTTATTTTGTCTCGTAATTTCTTAAACAAACAAGAGTGAAACATTTATACGTAGTAGATATATAGTATGCTGCATTCTAACAAATCAAATTATCTTATATTTATTTGGGATTTGACTTCTATAAAGTGTGTAAAAATTACTTCCAAGGATTGATTATAAAAATCAACAGATTAAAATTATAATAAAACTGAATACATATTTAATAGGAATTAAAAATAGTTATAATTACAGCAATATTCGTTTAAATGTTGACTAATATTATTCTTTATTTTTTAAAATGCATTATTTTCATTTTAAAATATTGAAATTCGTTTATTTGAGTGTTTTTTTATCTTTTATTTAATAAACAATGTTTTTCATTTATATTTCGTGAAAAAAGAGAGTGATTAAAACAATAATTCTAACTAAAAGTAATCCGTCAAATTTGTAACATATACTAGTTCTTAAACACAAAATCAGTTGAGACCTTACATTTTAATAAAAAAAATTACTTGATATTTTGATAGAAAGGTGATTGATTCCTTGTTCTTGGATGAGAGAAAAGGTATATAATTAAATTAGATAGATCATTGATGTTTTTGTCCAGTTGTTAACGTCCATAATTAATGTGATAATTAAAGAAGTCTGTTCAACAATTTAATCCAATACAAAATCCATTTGAGACAAAGATGGTAGCTTTTCAATTACATCATGTCTGGTTTGTTATAGGAAAAGTTACGCATTTCATTTGAAAATTATAATTTTTAAATCACATTATTATTACATAATTTTAATATTTTATTATTTGAAAGGTACCTATTATGTTATATAGATCAAACAATATTAAATAACTATTTAACCGATATAAGAAAAAAAAAACAACTTTATTTCTTCTATACAAAGACATAACCTTATCTATTAATGTAATTATAACTAAAAAAAAAAACAAAAAATCATTACTAATATTAGTGTGGCTAAGGTAAAAAAGAAATTGAGATATCTATGGCTTAATACTTATTTGTTTATTTATAATTATATGTGTTTAATAAGATGTAAGTAATATTATCTCTTTAACTTATCTGTTTATTAAATCATTTTTATTTAGTAAGATGTCTTTAGTCTCGTTTTATTTATTTTATAATCATTTCTAATTAGTTAAGTATACCTAGCTTAGAAAATAATAACAATAATAAAATAAAGATTTTATAGAATTATACTTGAAGGTTTTGACTTAGAGTTTTAATTGAATAAATATTAAATACATTAAAATAATTTATATTATTTTTAATTTTGATAAAATTCATTTATCTTTAATAATTATTATAAAACTAGTTCAAATATTTTTAATATAAAAAATATAAAAATGATATACATATATATAAATAAAACTGAAAAATGATATATATTGATTTATTTTTATTATTTAATTTATTTGTATGATACTTATTTTTATTTTTTTTTCGGTCTCTTATATGCCATAAAATTGCGATTTCAGATTAAAGAGACGAATGAACTCAATTATCCAACTCATTCATGACGCTCTCATGTTAACAGTTTTTTCTAATAACAGGTAGAACATGAATATAATACAGATTTAGAGATAAAAATATCAACCTTAATATAACATATTTTCACCGACATTATAAATATAATAACAGTAAAATATATATGTTAAATGACAAAACATAGTAGTGTTGGATTAGTTACTGTAATTTAGAAGAATTTTTTTTTTAGAAAAAGTAATGGGTCCTGCAACAAAAATCCTCACTGACAGTCTATTTGTTTTTTTGGATCAACTGTGTGAGAAAAGTAGGACCAATCTTATTTATATTTAATGAATAATTTAATGATTTGTGTAGATTTGATGGTACAAACATAAGAGACGAGAGATTTGGAGTATTTATAGGAGAGTGCGAATAAATAATGAAAAAGTCCGTTGACATCAGAAATTATACTAAATTTTAATTTTATTTTATTATATATATATTTTTATTGTTCTTGACTTTAAAAGTAAGTCTAAATTCTTGTGTATCTTATTAACTCTTCTACTTTGTTTTTTCTATAGATATTAAAGATTTCATGTTTTAAGACATTAAATATATTTATTTTTACCTTAGATTCTATTATTAAAATGTAATAAAAAAAATACAAATTCTTTAGAGACACTTTTAAAAAATTATTTAATTATATTTTATTTTCAATTTTAAAAAAGAATTTGTAATCTTATAATTTTATCTATTAAAAATAATTAAAATATTATTCACACATCATTTATAAATTTTAATTCAAGTTCTTTTAAATTTCGTTATCTTTCTATTAATTTAAATAATCAATTTTTTTATTTAACTACAAAACAATATATAAGATGATTTGAAGAAAAATTAATTAGTTTAGTAAATGAGAAAAAAAGGAGTAGAAATAAAAAGTGATTTAATTAAAAAAAATTATTGCTAATATTAATATTGATAACCAGTATTAGTTTTATTATTAACATTATTTTATTATTAAAAAAAGTAAAGTTATGTAATTAATTATCCAAGAATACCACTGAAGTAAACTTTCAATGGAAAGAAAAAAAAAACTACATAATTAATTATCTAGGAAGCATAATCAACAAGCAATTTAGCAGGTTCATGCGTATTTTCGTGTTTGATTGAGTGAATCTTTTTTATCGCATGGTTTTTTGAATTTTTTATTGTTCAAATAATTAGCTTTCCTTTTTTTTTTTTTATTGTTATTTCCTCTTTTCTTTCTCCTGTAACAATCTAAGGCTAAACGACAAAAATATTCATCTGTTAATAGATTTTAGGTTCACATATAGCAATTTATTTTATAGACTCTGTGATTTTTTTTTAATATTTTACAATAAATGGGTAAAAAATAATAATATAAATTAATAATTTAAAATAAATTAAATAATATTATAATACAAATATTTTTATCTTTTATTCCGATTGGCTTTTTAATTAAACAATTCAATTTTTATGTAAGAAATATTGAATATAATTTGCATTTAGTGATCTGTTGTTGTTTTCATCTATAGGTGACGATGATAGACGATAGTACATAGTTATTCAACACATTTTTAATAAAAATAATATAAATTATACTGTTTTATGTTAATCTTTATATTGAATACAAAATCTCATTTCTTAATACATGAATACGAATTTATAACACATGATATCTCTCAATTAATGATAAAAGATTAAACGCCAAAAATTCAATTAAAATTATAAACAGTCAATAAATCAAGCAAATTTAATAAAAGGTCAACTAAAAATACACCAATCTAAAATAGCTTGAAATTTAATTAAACCTCAATTTAATCTAATCCATTATATATACTAAGAAACATTTTTACTCAAAACCGTTCTCTTTCTAATACACTAAATCACTTTCCTTTTTAATCCACTTTCTTCTACACTCACCACAAAAATTAATCTTTCACTTTCAAATGGACAACAAAACCAAGCAATCATAAATGGTGTTATTAATAAGTGAAGTGACACAATGACAGCACGTGGTGTAACACTAAATGGATGTGACATTATTGACCTGCGTGAGATGCACCAAGATATATTCTTCAAATGGAACTAATATGGAAGACTTTCCCAGTGATAGATAAGGCTCGACTTTGAGGTGTGTATATATGTATTATAGGTGTTCTTTACACATTATTTTTTCACATTAAACCTTTTTTTTTTAAATTATCCCAACAAAACCCTTCCAGTATGATTCACCTAATTATATTCTTTTTTTTTTCTTTTCTAAAAATATGAAAAAAATTAAGTTAAAATTTTGCTCCTCAGAGACAAGATTCTGACCAATTTTTTAACTTGGTATGGAGAAACTATTTTATGCTGAGAATCCAGCTTTTCAAGAATCGATTTCTCAAGGTAAACAATAAACAAGTCTAATCTAAAAATTAAAGTAAAAATGCATTTATTTAGGTAATTTTTTTAAAAACAAGTTAATTTTGGAAAAAAATCGTTGTTTGAACAAATTGTTAAAATATTTTTATCTATATTTTTATTCATTATTCTTTATATTTTGTACCCATCATAAACTTCATATTTATTTTAAAAAAATTGTTTTATTTAATTTTAATTAGAATAGAGTATATTATTTTTATTGTATATAAAAGTTATTTTTTAAATACACAGTTAAAAACTAAAATTAAAACTCTATTAAATTTTTTAAGAATTTTAAAACTGGAGTTACTCAAAACAATAATTACTTAACTTTTAAATATTTACTAACTCATGAAAGATTTAATATTCAGAAGATTTAATAATGTGAAATATCTAGATAGTAGCCCACTTTACATAACTACTAATAAAGAAGAAAGAATAAAAAAGAGAGTTAATAGAGAAAGAAATATAGAAAGAAGAGGGAGATCATACAGTAAATAATACTTGTGACTATTGTTTTAGTTTTTAATATTTATTTTTAAGATGATTAAATAAAACTTATTTTAATAATATTAAATATTTTTGGAGATTTAATGTTATAACCATGTTTTACATATTTTGATAGACTCTATTTGTAACAATGGCTTAACTTTTAAAACAAATTTATCAACATGCCATGTGATATAAGAGATTATGAAGTTTAATGATTTCTAATTTTACATAAATTAAAATTATCTTATTTATAGAAAATAAAACTAAAAGTTTGAAAAATTGAATAGATGATGGGGAAGAAAGAAAACATGATTGATTGTTGGTACGTATCACGAATTAATGTTTAAGAAAAAATCTCATATAATGAGAAATGAAATTTGTTTAGATGGACCCAGAAATCTGACAAGTTCCTCTTCAACCCAACAAGTATTCCTGTCATGTGAATTCTACAAAATTCCCTTGTTATTCAGTCCTCTAAGATCTTTTTACTCCTCCTGAAAAACAAAGAACATATCATTAATGAATGTTTATTACAAAAGAGAAGTTCAAAACTTCTCATGCGAAAGTTGGAACAGAAGCACTGTGTTAAGTTTTTATTGCTAATTCTTTCCTTCTTATAAATCTTTAGGACCCACTTGTTTAATATTTATTATTATTATTACTATTAACGATTTAAACTATTTGAATTGGCTGTTTTAACATTATCTTTGGTTTGCTACTTTTTTTATTGCACTTGATGTAACTAATACTGGTGTTTTCTTTAGCAGTGTTTGTATTTATTTTTATATATAACCTTGGGTCAAAACATTTTATTTTCGTGTTAGACGGACAATATTATTTGACGTGTTGACCTATTTAAAGAACAAATATTCCACAGCATTTAATTTATTTTATTAGTTAAACAATAATTTTTTTATCTTCATTCATAGTTTCATTCATAATTATTAGCAATCAAATTGATTTGGTTTTCTTATTCGTTATGTACAAATGCATATCTTACCACAATACAACATTAAAGAATTAAAAAATAGTTTATTTTCGTGCAAGAGTTATTAAATTTACAACTTAAAATAAGATACCTCTTTTCTTTAGTCTAATAATCCCAATTTCATGTATGAGTGGTCATAATCAATCTTCTCCTTTACTGAAACAAATTCTCCCAATCACGAAGAAGATACTTAATCTTTTTACTATCTTTTATAGTGACCTTATCCCAATAAATTTTAATAGGCTGAGATGGTTTTTAATGAAACTCTGAATATATATTTACTACAGGTAAGTAAAAATATATAAAATAAACAAACTTTGGATCGTCAGACAAGACTGATTATTTATTTTAAAAAATATATATTTACTTAGTGCAAATAATTAAATTGTACTGAATAAAAAGTAAAATAAATTGATTGTACTATCTTGGAACATGACACGCAATCCCTTCACAGTTCACACTTATTGTCACTCTTTTCGGTCAACCCCACACCCCACGAGGCACTCGAGCCTTCTGGCTTGGTTCTCATCATCTATTTAAAGTACCAAATACAAAAATAAAATATATTTTTTCTCCATATTCTTTTTGTTTTTTTTTTCATACTCTATTACAGTGTGCAGTTATTAACCGTTATAATTTGTAAAACTTAATTACAGATATTGATTTGTTGTTTAGTAAATTAAATTGAATGGATGAGATTTCATTTATAACTTGAGAGGATGATAATCCGTTATAGCATCTTGAAAGAGTTGATATTAACAAAAATATTATTTTAATGTTGAATTATGTTAAATATGTTTTTTTTTTTAATTTTAAAACTGTAAAATATATTAAAAATAATATTTTTATTAAAAAAATCTATTGTTAAAAAAACTACTACGTTAGATTCTTCTATTATCACACCTTTTCTCAGTTTCTTCACTTTTGCCTTTTCTATTTCTGTTGATGTTTAGCTTTTTTCTGAACTAAACCCTGCAACCACGCCACTGTGTAACAGGACTTCCATAATCAATCTGCGGGGTTTAATAGAAATAAAATAGAAAAAAAAAGGTAGTTTGAAAATATTATTTTTGTTATTTATCTAATCTAAGAAAAATACAAAGTGAAAGATTTTTTTTTTCAGAATTTATAAGAAATCTCTCTTCAATAACGACAAAGTAAGAAAGATAAGTTTATTTTCTTTTATTGAAAATAATTTACAAAGTAAAACAAAAGAACCGACCAAATAATTTCTATAAAATATAATAATTTTTTAAAATCTAGAATAGTTTTTAATTAATATAGGATATTTCCGGTAATCTATTTCATTCAGGTATTTATTTGAATAAAATAGATATATATTTTTTTATTTGGCTTAGTTAAATTTATGATTTTCTTGTTACAACGAGTGAATCTGATTTCCCATTTTTATAATGAACTTGGTTTTCTATTCAATTGTGTAATTTTATTTAATAATTTATCATTATTATGACTGAAAAAGATCAATATATAATTATAGAATAGAGAATAATGATGAATGAGATAAGGTAATGATGCAATAATATAACACAGTACTTTAATTAAATATTAATAATAAGTTTAAAGATATTATTAATAGAGAAGAAGACTTATGATTAAGTATTTATGGAAAGATTTAATGTTTTTCACGTGTTGTTATAATGTGACTTAGGAGTCTGCCACTAAACATTCATGGGAGAAACAAATATAGGAAACATAAAAGTTGGTTTGGTATTGTGATAATCATATCTCAGCACAAGTTGGTCTAATCCCTTTGGTTATGAACCAAGCGTGTTTGGTTCGCAGAAAGAGCAGGTAGAAAACTTTGAACCGCTACCCCGGGAGACAGAAAAGGAAACTTGTGCAGAAAAACGCAAACCAACTCAGGGAAAGTAATCAGAAAACGCTTCAAATCTTACCACTATCCCCTAATATCTATCGTCCGTTTTCCTTTGAACTTTGAACCAACTCAAAGCATTTACTCAAACACCTAGCTAGCTAGCTACCTATCACCAACACAACTCAGATTGCTTCATTCTAAACACTTCCTAGGGAACTTCCTCTTCTGTCATATTACGTGGATGTGAGTTGGAACTCGCATGTTCTTCTTCACTCACTGCTAAAGCAAAACCAAAACCCACTGTTTTGTGTTTGGGCTCACATAGATCTGAATAGTGTCTCAGATTTTGGTGATAGTCGGAAGGAAGGAAGGTTCTAGATGGCCAACCGTTGGTGGACCGGGAACGTGGCGGTGAGACCCAATGAGCCCAACTCATCGCTTCAAGACAGCGGCGACAACGCCAACAACGCCACTCCGACCAACAGCGGCAACAGTAACACCAACGTCAACGCTGGCGAGGATGACGATAACCCTGCCAACAACGACGGCGACGAGCAGAACCTCAGCAGCGGGCGGCGGCCGAGGGGCCGACCGCCGGGGTCGAAGAACAAGCCGAAGCCGCCGGTGGTGATAACGAAGGAGAGCCCCAACGCGCTGCGCAGCCACATCCTCGAAATCAGCGGCGGCAGCGACGTGGCGGAGTGCATTGCCACCTTCGCCACGCGCCGCCACCGCGGCGTGTCTGTCCTCAGCGGCAACGGCGTCGTCACCAACGTCACTCTGCGCCAGCCCGCCGCGCCCGGTGGCGTCATCACGCTGCAGGGAAGGTTCGAGATTCTCTCCCTCTCGGGGGCGTTTCTGCCGGCGCCTTCCCCGCCTGAGGCCACCGGAATAACCGTATACCTCGCCGGCGGGCAGGGGCAGGTCGTCGGCGGAAGCGTGGTGGGGCCTCTGGTTGCCTCGGGACCCGTGATGGTAGTGGCTGCCACTTTCGCTAATGCTACCTATGAGAGGCTGCCCTTGGAGGAGGAGCAAGGCGAAGAGGACATGCAAGAGGTGAATGAAGTTGGTGGCGGCGGAACACCACCACCTTCTCAGGGTGATCAACAGCCGCAAGTTCCAATGCCGGTGTATAATTTGGTACCTAACAATGGTGACGTGTTCTGGGGTCCTCCACCTCGCCCTCCTCCTCCTTCTAATTATTGAAAAGAAACCCTTTTTTACTTTTCACCGTTCATCTTGCTGACTTATATATATGCGCAATGCGATCTGAAGCTTTCTTTGTTTAAGCCAGGTTAGGTTAAGAGTTTTAATAATCGATCTGTTTCTTGTTCTGTTACTTTCTAGCCTAAAAAGTGTTCATCTGTCTTTGTTGTTGTCTCTTTTGTTCAATCTGCTTACTTATTTGGTTCTGGAAGAGTTTATTTGGATATCTGTTGAATGAATGGAGGACAATTTTTGTTTTTACTACTGGCTTAGTTCGGTTGGGTTGGGGAAGAAGTGCTGTACGTGTATTCTGGTTAATGAACGATTGCGATTGAATATTTGAAAGATGTGTACGGAGAATAGGTGTTAATATGTGCTGGAGCCCTCTCATGTATAATCGTTGTCGTACTTGGCCTGTACTCTCTGTCTTGCCATGATCGGGCATTTTGTACTAGAAGGGAAGGCTTATTACTTTTTCTTTTCTTTTCTATCATTAGTTGCTTGAATCTGGTAAGTGATTCTGATAACTGATAGAGGTTAGGTTTTTAGAGGGGGTGGTGAATAACTGAAAGCAAGAAATGTTCATGTATCTTAGCTTAGGCGTAGTATATTTGTAATTCTGAAGTGCATAGATGTTCAATACTAGAAGATCCATATTTCACTTTATACATTACCTCCCATGTGGAGTTGGGGCATTTTGGGTTGTGAGAACTTTTTCTCACAAATGTTGTATGTTTGCCACCTTGAATGACCATAGTGTATAGGGCAAGGGTTGAGCTTACAGGACCTGTTTGTGTTGAGCTTATAATTAGTTGACATTATTGAACTTCATCAGGAGGTGCCGGTAAGGTAAAGGTTATCTAGGTGCAAGTATTTGGAAGACCACATGCCTATTTTTTGGTTCTTGTATCATTACTTTGCATAAATTTGGACTAATCTAGTAATAGGAAAAAATAGAAGAAAAAGGCTAATGTAGGCAGAATAAATGTGTCTGCTATATCTTTTGTTAGTCATTATTAGATTGAGGGTGGTAAAAAGAAGGGACTTTCCACTAGTTCTTTTTTTCGATAAATTCTTAATAAAATAAATATAAAAAGCCAAAGCTTAATTCAACAAAGTCATTTTTTTAACACTCTAAACCCCTCTATGTTTTGGAAAATGATGGAACCTGAAAATTTTTGTATGATTTAGTTGCTTCGATGCATTTAACAACCGAATGGTTAAAAACTTGAAATATCCCTGTGTTATTTGGCCGTCTATCGATCTTTGTTCATATTCTTAAACAATACCAAAGTAGAAGAGGGAACATGTGCATCACCGGGAATAATTTTTTGTCTATTGATTTTCCTGGTCAAGAAATTCAACTTTGGTTGCCTTTTAGGTTTTTGTTTAACTTTGGTATTTGCAAATATATATACTTGCCACCACGAGCATAATGCAGAATAGACTTAAAATTTGAAGTCCTTACTGATACCATATAAGACTCTTATTGTTTTAGTTCTCATATTTTTTGTGTTCCTTCCTATAATTTTATCTCTAATTGTAGAGCTTTTGTACAAGTCTCTCTTATTATATATTGGAAGTTTTTTTTTAATATTTTATGAAATATTATGCTTGTTTTCTTTATGTCTATTTAGTTTTGAAATCAAATAACATGGTAATATTGTTTCAACTAAAGTAAAATATATAATTTTTCTGTGCAGATAAAAGTTGGATTTTCGAGAGATCAAATGAGAATAATTCTGTGGTATATAAGGATTAAAATTTCTTTTAAACTTAATTTTCATATCAAATTTTCTTGCAGTCGTTTCAAGTTTGTCTACTAGCTTAGAATTGAGCAGCCTTGTAGATTATCGCAGAAGGTGGGAAAAGCGAAAAGAAAGAAACAAATGTCTTGAGATTAGTGAGAATCTAATAATTCAGGTGACTGTTTAAGCCTGGCTAATGACGTAACCTGTAATCACGTGCATGTGTGTTGTGTGCATGTAAGGTAGATGTTATTCCATAGTACCAATGAATATTTCACTACCCATTTTAGGTTTGTGTCTGAACAATTAATATTGGAGATACTCCTTTGACAATGAATGTTTCTTGCTTTAGGAACTAGGACAATGTAAGATTTATCTTTGCTACATAAAGCCATTTGTAACTTTCATTTCTACAATTGGAGAATTTTGTCTCCATCAAAAGTTGATACGAATACTTGGTATATTACCTACGACTTACACTAGGTTATTCATTACGGTAAACGGACTAGAAAAGTATATTTCTGTTAAGAATTTATATTTGATTGTAGCCAATTTTGTACTCTTTAATATTTGATTGTTAAAAACTTTATGTGATTGGTAATTATGGCGATGAACATTTGTCATAGGAAAATTGGGCACCAACCAGGATTTGTTTGTTAAGGATGGAATAAGCATATATTTTGTTTATCAGAGTAGGGCGTGCAAGGACTTTAACAAGGCATATGTTTTGTTTTTGAAAATTTAATGATGCACCCGCAAAATTCGCATAAAGTAGCTTTTGAGGGCACGAAAGGTCAAAAGTTCATTTATGGTAAAATTAATCAGAGTCCCAACATCCATTGGTGAGTTATGGCAGGTTTCCAACTTACAAATTTGACAAAAATCAAATAATTTGGAATACTAAGAGCACTGTCTTAAAATTTTAAGTTCTAAATCTTAATTGAAACATGATAATTTAAGTATTAAATCTTATAAAAAACTCTAATTGAATTAGGATAAAATATAAGGAAGATCTTAACTTTAATTAGTATGACACTTTAGAAATAATTAAATTTTTAAGTTGCAAAATTAAATACAAATAAATATTATAAAATGTGGATCTTATAAACCAAAAGATATTCGAATGAGATGTGTCACCAGACACTTTTTTTGAAAGAAAATATTTTTATCCCTTATAAATAATAGTTTTCAGGCTTCTTTGTTTACCATGTGTCGTAAATTTCTGTCTTACTTGTCTTGTCATGTTTCCGTCCTTGACTGCACCATTCTTTCCATGAAAGTGATGTAGTTCCTATGAATTTATAGTGATGCTTATACAAAAACATTTTACATTAACAATATGGATAAACTAAAATCAAATATCATAAATGGATTACATACCATTAATTTATGTTAGTTTGGTATAAAATACATTTACTTAAAACTGTTCGCACATGTTAAATCCTTTCTCTAATGATTCATTTAGAAACAAAAGCTTTCAATAAAAAAACCTGTTTCAAAAAATAAATATATCTAGTATTATTTTTAGTAATAAAAAAATTATTGAAGATATTATACTGATAAGAAATACCCTCTTTTTTATAAGCTTTTATAGTAGGAATCATCTCACAATTGCGTTGTTCGGCACAAGTGCAATTAGTAATAAGTTTGAATTTCTTCAATTCTCGTCACAACCCTTTCAATTTGAGTAAAATATGCTGTTACTGTTAATTTTCCTTGCCTTAAGACAAACATCTTGTAGTTTTGATATTCTAAAAATACCACCCTAATAATACCTTTCTCGCATGTGATTCCATAATTGTTTTGATGTATTAATTCAAAGAACACTTTGAATAATTTCTATATCAGGAGAATGTATGATTCATGATAAAACCATGTTATATCAGTACTTCCAGGCAAGTAGAGTAGCATCACCAATCGACTATGGTAAATAATAATTTATAACACCAATTTATTCTTTAATATTAGAGCTATTACCACGACTCTTAAGCAAGCATCATAATTGTTTCCTATCATGACAACAGTATTATTACCATTAGGAACATGGTAAGAGAATTTGGACACCATGATACTTTAAAAACTTGGACATATTATATAACTATTATACAACCGTTTATATTAATATTTTAATTCAAATTTTATTTGCATTTATTATTATCTTCTGAATATAATATTTTATTATTAAAATGTCAAGTGGTTTAAAAAAAGTAGGTATCAAATAATATTTTCTAATAATTCAATGCATCCGTAAGGAAATTTATTGAATAAAAAATTTTATTTTTTAGATCTAAAATTTATGAGATTTCAAACATAAAAAATAATGGTATAACAAAGTGAAGTATTACGTGAATTTAGAAAAAAACTATTTAGTTATGTTTTAGTCAGTAATTTAAGAAGACAATGGTTAGTGAGATATGATTTTAATAATGCCAAAATTTCCCACAAATGTACAAAACTTTGAATCCTGGTTCATGGTTTACAAAATTTGTCTTCTACGTAGGGTCAATGTCTTTAAATTTGGTAATTCCTTCTCATGTATAGAAGTCCACTTCTACTTCTGGTGGCTTTCTACTCAGTATGTATCCAGGCTATTTTCTGTTCATAAGGCAGTGTGGAGTATTGCTACAAGCTGCATTAGTATGTTGTTGAGAAGATGCTTCATAAGGCAGAGGTGAGCATTTCTGTGGACAGAAACAAGCTACACTGACATTCTGTTGTGGGGTTTTAAAGAGGTAGAATGGATGAAGGGACATGGTTCTGGTTAGAGATTAGGGTTGAAGGGATTTGTGATGAAACAGTGGATTGATCTGTTCACATTTTCTTTTCCTAAAATAAGGTGGCTTGCTTCACTGTTTCTGTTGCTTTCTCTTGTGCAACTGTTATGCTGTCCATTATTACAGTAGGAAGTAGGTTTCATCTCTGGAATATAATATGATGGGGTAGGTAGCCCGTGACTTATTATTTTTATTGAATTAGAAAATGTTGGGCGGAAGATGGTATTATTTTTTTATATTTTAATTTATATAGTATTATTTTGAAGATGTTGTCGTTTTTTTATATATTATTTTATATTTTATTATTTGGAGATTCAGTATTTTTTCTTCAAATTTTTTTTTTCAGATTCTTCTAACATGAACACATATTTCTTACCTGTTTTTTTTTTTTTTTTTTTTTTTTTTTTTTTTTTTTTTTTTTTTTTTTTTTTTTTTTTTTTTTTTTTTTTTTTTTTTTATTAAATTTTTTTTTTTT
>Ga0099825_1003411_pt1 | contig 21143 bp, 12 predicted proteins | sample SiratroredBW_FD_76838 | JGI IMG/M metagenome (GOLD analysis project Ga0099825, IMG submission 76838) | Root nodule microbial communities of legume samples collected from California, USA - Siratro red BW | ecosystem: Host-associated > Plants > Roots > Nodule | place: USA: California | collected... | reverse complement strand
TATATATATATATATATATATATATATATATATATATATATATATATTTCATATTTTTATATTTTTGTTTGTTATATTTTTGTTACCTATAAAAAATTTTTTTTTTTTTTTTTTTTTTTTTTTTTTTTTTTTTTTTGTGTGTGTGTGTAAACTTCTATTATTTAAAAAAAAATTAAAACTGAAAAGTATATTTCTAACTCAAATGATAAGTAAAGTATATAATTCTATACAAATTAAAGATGTCAGTTAAGTTTAATGTTCTTAATTTCCATAAAGTGATGAAATATATTTTATAAATTACTTTTCTACAATAGTTATTGAGAATGATGACCGGGTTTAAATATAAGGTATAATGACAGTATTAATTAAGATTGAGATAGTTAGAATTTGTTATACTAGCATGTGTTTTCCTTATATATGAGTAATATTATTTTTTTTTATATGTAATAATGAATTTTATCTATGTTGGCTAAAAGGGTTATCCCTACTAACAGGGAATAATATTATGTACCAATATGTTACCCTTTGAGATTAGTTAGTTAAACTTTGAGATTTTGTAATTACTACTACAATGTCCATTCGTCGAGATACTTAAATGTTCTTTTACATCAACGTTTTACTCTTCTGAAACTGGTGTTAATATAAAAAAAGACATCATTATATTATCATATATTAGCAATAGAAATAACATGTAGAATATTGAGGAAGATGTAAACAAAACAAAAATAGTCATGAATCAACAATATTGGTATAATTGTCTATCAATGTAAATGTGGATTACCATAAGTGGTTAAGAAGGTTTGAATTGCTTTGACACTAGTTTCGTTTGATAAACTAATTTCTACGGATATTTGAATAGTTACACCTAGGTAGAACTATACGTAATTTAAGCTTGTGGATTAATATTTTAGGTGGGTACTTGGTAATCTCAATCCAAAGTGTCAAAAATGGGTAATTTGGTTAAACTTGACTTAATATATCTATATATATATAAGATAAAATATATAAGGTATCAATTTAGTACAACTTCAATGGATTACGAATTTTTAGGTTTTGTTAGGTATGATGTCCAAATGATTTATATTTTGATCCATTTTAAAAATATAAAAAAATTAAATATATATATATATATATTAATTTTAATTTTTCAAAAATATAATTATTATTTTAACAAACAGACCGATCTATTAGTTTACTATCCGTTCAAATATTAGATCCATATGGGTTGTAAGTCAAATGGGTTGGACCAAAATTGTCTGATTCAATTTATGTCACATTATTTTGTTCCTCCAATTCATCTTACAAATTTTTTTATTTAGTCCATCAGAGCACCCTATTTAAACATTTTTATCAACATGTCATTGTTCCCTATCCACAAGTATAGGGTAATAATATTAATTTCATTCTATATGCTTAAATAACTTTTAGGTTTACGCTGTATGATCAATTTTTTTTTCATAACCGATAAAATTTTCATTCAAATTGAGTATCTAATAAATCAACCATTTTGGTTTATGACTTTTTTCCCTAGCTTTTAATGTTTATGTGTTGTCTAACTTGTCTCATGTTTCACACAATCATCAGTGTGAATAATGATCAATGTTATTTTTATTTATTTTTAGTCATGCTCTTTGTTTTTATTTCTTCACACTCTTCTTCTTTTTGTTTATGAGAAATCTCATCCGTACATATATTAATTGTTCTAGTTTGTTTGCCCTTTTTTATGAAGTCCAAGGGGGAGAAATTTATGTTGTGTATTTGCCGATTATTGTTGTATTTGCTAGTTCTATATTTGTTCTATATTTTTTCTTTTGGATAGTTCTTTGTATATTTGTACTTGCTTGTTTTTCTTGTATTTGTTTTTGTCTGTGTCGGTACAGGTTACAAGTTCTTACAAATTCACACATATCATAAATTGGATTATTTTCATTAAACAGGGGGAGTTTGTTGGAGTTACTACTAATGTATTTGATGAATCCAATTTATAGAGCCTTACTAAGAATTGTTTGAAGACTTGGTGGTATTAGTGTGTGTGTGTGCGTGTGTACCTGCGTGTACGTGTGCGTGTTTGAAACTTATCCTAATGATAAGACAATTTTAACTAATTAAAAGAGACTTGAATCCATTGAAATATTTGTTACTGAAGTTCATTATAGCTACAGTGACTATTTCAATAGATTATATTATCGAATTTATCTATTAAAATCACTTAAAAACCTTGAGTGGTTCTAGAGGACTGTTGTAATATGTTAAAACAAGCTTTTAACATATTAAAATAGTTTTATGCTTATAAGTAAATATGATTAGTCATTTTAACAAGTTAAAAGTATGAATTAATTCATTCTTTTCACTAGTAAGTGAACAAATTAAATTGTAGTTTTAATCCATTAAGGTTGGCTGAACAAATTCTATAAAATTCTCTCATTTTCATCTCATTTAACAAGAATTTTGAAAAACTAAGTTTCATATCTTTCCAAATCTGAGAGAGTTTGTACTGAGCAAAGACATTTTCTTGGAGCTTTCTTTGGTGTTTTTGATATTAATCCTCTTGGCTAAGTGTGTTCACCTCAAAAAATTTTCTTTCTCTTGTAGTTGTCGTGGATCAGCTGATGTTGTTTCAACTATAATTTTTCATTTCTTGTAAAGTTGTTGTTTTGGATAATTTCCTAAATAAACTTAGTAACAACATGTTACTAGTGTAGTGTCCTACTCTTGTACGATCCAAGAATGGTGTTCTTCGTGTTTTCCTGTACAATTTTTTCTTTATAATATTTTTTATTTAATGGAAGCTTTACTAGTGTAGTTAGGTAACCAGATATAGCTCTTGTATAACAGTGAACCAGTATAAAATCTTTTCTGAGGATTTTAATCTATTTTTTAGTTCTTGTTCTAAATTTTAACACATTAAAAAGAGCTTAACCAAATTCTAAAATTGATTCCTTCATTAAATATTCATTCTAAAAGTTCTTTTTTAATTCTTGCTGAGAACAATTGCAAAATAGAGAGCAATCAACAAATAGAGTAACCTAATTTTTCAACACTTGACATCCATACTTTTGTGTTTTTTCATTATTTTACTTTGAATTTCGATGTGGTTTTTCACCATATTTTATCAACATATTAAGGTGATCTCACAAAAAATTTCACATCAATATAATACGTATACTGTTTGCAATAAATTTTCAAAACCAATCCAGTTTAGAAAACAACTTTAGAAAATTGATAGCTATAGGATTCCAACGGATTTGAACATAATATCAAGACATAATGGAAACCTAACTTTGAGGAACTTGGTAATATCTAATAACAAGCTTAAGAAATAAAAAATATAAAAGAAAAAGCACACAAAGCTTACCATAAGTTCATATTACGCAAGACATTTCAACAAACACATAGTAGACATAGTATAAGCATTTTATCAAACTCCTTGTGAAAAAATTTCTAAACATAGAGTTTATAACATATTTTGAAGCACATGACATAGAACATGACAAGAACATATTATAAAGTTTAAAAATACCAAAAAAAAAATTATATCTCTGATTAAAATTGAATAAACTCAAGAAAACAACAAACATAAAACACAACAACACATGCAACAAAATTCCTATGTATGTTGTCGTTCTTGGATGGTTTATGGAAGAACAATGGTTTTGAACCGATTAAAATAAAAAAAAATATTTAAATGGTGGAAAAGACTTCAAGACATGTAAATAAATCATGAACAACACAAAAATGGAATAAAAATTGGAAGAAGCACTTATCTCTTGAAGATCAAAGCTCTAGATAGCAAATGATGCAATTCTAGCTCCATTGCGTGCATCACTTTACTTCTTCCTTGGATATTTGATGTTTTGGACGTGGAACAAATTGGATGCTGTGGAAGATTGAAGAGTTCTTGATGTTTGGACATGCAAAAATGGAAGACGAAGTGAATTCGGTGTGAGGTTAGGCTGCCACACTTAGGAGAAGGCTAGAATAGAGTCTTGAAAATGAAGACTACTCTAAAGAGAGCTTTAGAACAAAAAGAGACAATTTTGGCAGCACTTCAATTCTTATTCATTCAAGCTCCATTTTCAACTACATAACCTTCCTATTTCCAGACTAAAAAAGTGACTTGATTTGCAAGTTTATAAAAAACTCTCCAATAGAAGCTTGACAAGTGACAAGCCATGAGTAGAAGGACCCTCTCCATTGGGGAGAGTGCCATGTGTTCAAGGTGACTTGTAGCCAAAGCTTCATATCCTCTCCAATTATATGAGGACAAGTGGCAAAAGAAGCTTGGAAGGAAAACTTCCATTCGGAACCTACTTTCCTCACATGTGGTGCCTTCATAAACTTGTTTGGCACTTTCTTGAAATCTTGTGAGCCTAAAAAAGTGGACGTCCTATTTAAATTTGATACAAAGCCAAAAACCTATCCTACTTTGCGCAAAATACAAGGCCCAAAATAAATTCTACACTACTTTATACAATTTTTACAAGTGGAGGTCTTGTAATCTTGAAGCTCCAAAGTCTCTAGAGTGATCTTTTCTAATTTTGAAATTGGGCTCGAATGTTTGTTTGGATGTCCAAACTCCTTATAAGCTCTTTATCAAGGCTCTAGCTCAATGAACTCTTTATTTTTGTTTGCAATAAGGTTTTCAGATGACTTTTCTTCTTTGGAAAGTATTTTATTGAAAATCTCCCTTCTTTAGTCACATTGTACAAATTGTATAGAGTAGTGTGGGATTTGTTTGGGCCTTGTATTTTGGGCCAAAGTAGCATAGGAATTTAAATTTTGAGCCTTATAGTTTAGTAAAAAGTAGACTAGTTTGTCCTGAAACTTGGATATAAAAGGCCTAAACCTAAGAGAGATAAAGAGGGAGCTTGCTAGGGCTTGTGTGGCACCTACATAGGGCTTGTGTGGTGCCTAACAAGGGCTTAGGTGGTGCCTATGTGGAATCTTAGGTGGTGCCTACTATGCATGTTTTCCATGCAACTTGCCTCATGTCATTCTATGTATGGAGAGGATTCTCCCCAATCCTAGCTTGACACATGTCAACTCCTCATTTGAGTTGCTTGGATGTCCCATGCACTATATATAGGGACCTTATGCACATCAATTTTCAACTTGAATGAATAAGAATTGAAGTGTTGCCAAATTTGCATCTTCTTGTTCTCCTTAAAAAAGTATTCATTTCAAGACTTTCCTCTTTTCTCTTCTTACAAGTGTTGGCATAACCTCACTCTCATTTCACTTTCCCTTCCATTTCTACAAATCTAATAAATCAAACCAGAACATCTTCAATTGCATACAATCATGTCACATGAATTTCAACTCCAATCCATGGAAGAAGATGCTCAAAAGATGTAATTGAAGCTAGGATTGTATCACAAGTCTTTCCCAAAGAGTTTTCAAAAATGACTTAAGAACTTAACTTCCCCATCAGACATTATAGTCTTGGGTAAACCATGAAGCCTGACAACTTCTTTAAAGAAGCATCTTGAGATATGGCTAGCATAATCTAGTTTGTGGCATGGTATGAATGAGACATTGTACTAAAATGGTTCACTACCACAAAAGATAAAATAAAAGCCCTATACTTTCGTTGATCATATACTTTCAGGTGTGGCAAGCTATACATATTGAGCAAAACCATTGAACATATACTTTCCTGTGTGGCATATAAAATTTATTTTTCAAGAAAGTAAGAGTAAGAGTTTTATCAACTCCAAAATGGTCCACGAGACCTCCCTTATGACTTTCTTTTACAATGCCTGGGGTACACAAAGTTTTCAATTTTATAAATATACCCATTAGAAATGTAGAACCCATTAATAGGCTTCTCGATAACATATTCTATTTAAGAAAACTTTTGCATTAGGGTTTGCATCTTCGGCTAGAGGCCATAAAAAGTCAGACTTGGAGGTAGCTTAGGATTTTTGAGTTTAATCAACCCTCTTTCATTGTTCTTATTGGTTGTTTGGTCTTTTCATGACTATGAGGAGCTAAACCCATTATTGTTGAGGTTAGATGTAATCAGACAGAACTCTCATGTAATCAATATTGGTTTTATTATGTCTTATCATAAATATTTTTCCTTCAATATATCAGTAATTTAATTCTATACATAGTGTCTGTTGCGTTGATTTATAACTTGATTATTAATTCTTGGGGTATTGGGAAATATTATTTGCAATCTGGATCTGAATTAATTTACTGAATGAAATCTTGTATCTAGGAATAGAGCAAGATTTGTTTGTTATCTTAAGAGCCTTGTGACAAAACCAGGATTCATTGATATAATTGATCAAAGAATTGACAGTTAATAGATAATCTTAGGCTCATATGAGAAATTTGGTTGAGTATTATTGTGGGTTGATATTGATAATTGATTGAAAAGAAGAAAATTATTTTCATACATGAGAGTGAGGTTTAGTGAAATCTAACCTTGACAATTTCATTATTTTCATCTTAAGTCTAAATTTATTATAATCATTTAAATTATTGTGTATTGCACAAATCATTTAGGAAAGGACGATATTTTTACTTACTACATTTGTGATTGGTGCACTGGAAATTTGCAATGATGGCAAGTGCACTAGTTACAATGTAGCAAGTAACAAAATTATCGTTCTCTTCCAATGGATGTAACACAAAACCATTAATACGATTATAATAAATTTAGATTCAAGAAATTACTCATAATTTAAATTTTGTGCAAACAAATAAAATTAAAACAAATAAATATTTTTAGGGTTTTTCTATCAATACTTAGCACACATAAAAAAAGTTAAAAGATGAAATAGAATGAAATTGCCATGGTTAAATTTCACCAAACATCAGTCTCATGTATAAAAACTTTTCTTCTTTTCTATCAATAGTCATTGTGAATCCATAAAATTACTCAAACCTGATTCCTCAGTAGATGAGCCTGGAGATTATCTATTAACCATCAATATATTGATCAATTATATACATAAATCTTACATTCACAAAATGACAACAAATGAATCACGCTTTATTCCTAGACACAAGCTTTCATATGGTAAATTAATTCAGTTCTAGATTCAAAAGATACTTCTCAATACTCTTAAGAATTAATGGTCGAGTTATGGACTCACTGAACAAGCATAAGTATAAAATTAATATACTGATGTATTGAAAGAAAAACATTTATGATAAGACATAAGATAAGCCCAAATATGATTATGTGAGAATTTCAACTAACTAAATCAAACCTAACAAAAATCGATGTAGCTCCTCATAGTCATGAGAACACCAAATAACCAATAAGCATAACAAAATAGGATAGATTAAACCTAGAAACCCCTAAGCTTCCTCCAAGTTTAACTTTTTATTATCTCTAGCTGAAGATGTCAAATCCTAATGTGAAAGGTTTCTTGAATAGAATCTTTTTTTCGGCACTCGTGATCCAATAAAGTGCCGCTAGATGCAATTGGATTCTATTGCAATTTTAGCACTTTTGGCCCATTTTTAGCAAAGTGGTACCCGACCCACGTTTTGTGCGTCTGACCCAACTTTCAACATCATCATTCCAATTTTGACCTTATGTGCTCCTCGGGGACTACATCTTGCTCTTCTTGACCCGAATACTCCATGATTATTGCTTTGACAAAACTAATGAGATTTAGAGTAATATTTTATGAAAAACTCAAGTAACAACTTATTTATAAAAGAACAAATTATTTATAAAAACATGAGATTTTGTAGGTTCAAAGCTTCAAAAGATTTGATTTCATTATGAAAATAAGCTCAAAAGCATCATATAATTTAACTCTATCATGCATTTGCCATCATTGCAAAAAATAGGCTAACAACAGTAAAAAACTTCACAAATTCTAACACTCCTCCTTGAGATGTTTCTTCCATACTAAAAATGATACAAATTTTTAACTTATGGTCAAAGTTTTTTTTTTTTTTCTGTGTTTGAAAGAAAGGCATAACAAACAGTAAAAATTTTTAACTTTTTTAATGAAGGTTTTCTACCAAATCAAGCTTAAAAAGATTTTTTTTCCAAGATATTGGTTGACAACATGTTTTGCAGAGAAATAGAGGTGTTTACTACTCAGCCGAGAAGATCTTTAAAAGATCCTTTTTGAACAACAAGTATCTACCCATCTCCATGATTGTTCTGTTCTTTATTTCACTCAATCCACTTTTTTAGGAGTTTAGGAAACAATCAACTCGTATACAAAACTTTTCTAACTCTTTTGTTTTATATTCAGTTCCATTATCAAATTGTAGGTTCTTTATTTCACAGACTATCTCCCTCTTAACCATTACTTTAAACATCTGAAATATTGTGAAGACTTAAATTTTTACGTCAAAAAAATAGACCCAACATATCCTTGTAAAATCATAAATGAATAGTAGGAAGTATCTACCACAATTCAAGAAGGGCATGTTCATAGGTCTACAAATATATGTATGAATGAGCTACATTTTTCTTTTTCTCTCCAAGTTGTTGCGAGCAGAAAACACCATGTGCTTTGTTTTCCATATTAACATACATTAGTGTTTTTAGCAATTTTGGGCATATTTCTAGCAATTTTACACGAGTCCATTTGTTTCAGTATGGAATAATTCAAGTGACCAAGTCTCTTGAGTCATAAATGTGGATTGTCTATCTTACCTACAAAGGGTTGCTCATCTTTTTTCTTCCATTTAGCTAAAAAATCTGTTATCCTTCATCTGGATGGTGATTAGGTCACTTCCAAATGGATAAAATATTTTTCATTTTATTTTTTTTCAAAAACTAAATAATGATTTTTATCTGTCAACTGACCCACACTAAACAAACTTTGGCTTACTTTAGGTACAAAGAAAAACATCTAAATATATTTTGTACTTGAGAAAGTTTCAATAGACATAACTCCTTTGACTTCTATTGTTGTGTGTTTTCCATTGTCTATAGTGACTTTACACATGTATGTCTTGTCTAACTATTTCAAGATGCTAGCATTATGAGTCATGTGGTTTATGCATCCATTTTCTATTAGCCAAGATTCTTTACTCTTACTTGTTGAGTAGCAAATCGCAGTAAAATGTTATTCCTTTTTCTAGTGGTATTTTTGAACAATGTAATAGATAATGCCCAAGTTGGTTATAAACTATAAACCTAACATATAGTTTGAACTAACAAAATTTCTTAATATGATTTTTCATTTCTAAAAGTAGGAAGGTCGAAAATTTTTCCAAATGCTCCAATTTCTTGTCATTTTTATCACCAACAAGTTTTTTCTATTATTAAATTTTACCTTTGGTTAGTACTACTAGGACATCTTTTATACTATTTCATTTTGTGAAATCATCAGTACTTAGTAGCTTGTAGAGCATTTACTAGTTTTGACACTGTTATCATGGAGAAATCTTTGTTCTCTTTTAGAGAGGAGATTTTTTATTCAACCCTTTCAGGAAGACAAACTAAGATTTTATCCACTACATGTTGATCACTCAGTTCTTTACCAAGCAACCCTACATGTGACAACCTTTAAAAGATAGTCAATGAACTCTTGACACTTTCGCTATCCTTCATTATGAGTTTTCAAACTCTTTTCCGATATTTAAAATCTTCATTGTCTCAATTCTTTCACTCCTTTGAAACTCTTCATATGTATTTACTTTTTCTCACGATTTTCAAAGTAACAATATATGATGACAAATGTTTATGAGTTTTTCTAATTAGGTTTTCAAGTAATGGAGTTTGAATATTACCATCTTCTATTGTATCTCAAGTAATTCCTCTTCTTTGTACTCAACAACAACAAATGAAAGCTTAAAAACAAATAGAGGTGAAGGTAAAGGATTAGTCGAGACCATTTTTGTTTTAGAGAATTTTTGTATTTACTTTTTCTCACACCGTCTCTCAACAAATATTTAAGTCTTTGAAGTTGAAGGATCAAATCTATTTTATAGGTGGAAGGCATAAATCTCTTTCTCATGGCTTTTTCTAAATCATCCCAAGAATTAATTGAATGATGTTTACTATCAATAATATCATGTTGATATTTGTTCCACCAAGATAAAGCATAACCCTCAAATTCTAAGACTATAAGCTTTACAATTTTTTTCTCTAGAAAACCACAAGTAAAAACAATTTGACTCACTTTTCTCTCCCACTTTTTATACTCATTTGGATTGGAATCACCATTAAATGTAGGAAATGTTACATTATGCTTGTAGATTTTATCCTCATTTCTAGCTCTATGTGATATCTTCTCCCTTCTCCCACGGCTCTGAATATAAAAAGCCTCCACGTTACTTTCCATTTTTGACGAAGAACTTGAAGAATGTCTACTTCTCCTATGCCTCTTTTCCTTCAACAATTGCTCCTATCGTTCAAAGTTTTGTCTAATTTCTTCATTGGTCATTAGATGACCATCCATATTAATGCTTCCCTCTTCCTTAAGAATTATAGACATGATGGAAAACTATTTAGAACAACCTACACAAAATTCAAAGATAAACAAAACAAACCTGACAAGAAATGAGTGATTAGTTTCAAAATTTTATTGCAAATTTTCCTTAAACGTTTTCACTCTCAAATTTTTTTCTAGCACTCAAAAAATATTAAGATAATGTCTGGTAATCTCAGGCTCACTGCATTCACAAGAGAAAAGTCCCAATGAATTCTCAAAGTTGCTTGAGGTTCATATTAAGAAATACTATTTCTCAAGTGAATGATGTAATGAATCTAAAGGAACTAATGCTTGGAAATTCAATTAAATTCAAGACAATAAAAAGCAAGAAAAAGCTTGAAAAAGACTCAAAGAAGGCTGAGTTATTGTGCTATTTTTCCACCTATTGGATTCATGTAAAATCTTGAGATGAAAGGCACCTAAGAATCACAAAATTCTAGAAAAGAAACCCCACACAAATGATGGAAAAAATTTGGCAATCTCTAAGGATATCTCTATGAAATGGATTAAAAAATGTAGGGTCAACTACACATGAACAACAATTTATCAAACACTTGCTGTGATAAATTTTGTACAATTTTTCTTTTGATTCTTTAGCTCTTTTCTTTACTTTTTGAGGACCAATATGGCTCATTAATTCACAACAACCCCATTTAAAACAATTTTGGTAAAATGAATTCCACAAGACAACCATTGATCGCAATCGTTTCACGAGCAAATTAAAAGAATTCTAGTGTTGACCATCTAACGCAATGCTAGACAATCTAACACTAAAGAGATGATAGTATAGAATAAGGGAAAGTCAACCCCAAGTCGTCTCCCAACGAATAGTAAATCCAGTCAATCAATGTTCAAAACTTATTTTGCAGTAAAGAAAGTTAGTGATAACGATAAATTAAAGAGTGGGGTTGAGGATTGTTGTGCAGGAAATTAAAATAGACGATTTAAAGAAAATAAAGAACATAGGTTGACTCTCAAGTTCTTTCACAACAACTTGTTCCTTGGTTTTCTTAAGATTATTATCTTTCAATTCTCCTCATAGAGTTGAACTCAATCAAACAAGCATCAATCAAATTCAATTTAATCTTATCAGCAAAATAAACGCCTAATGATATAGTCAATATCTCACCTTGTTTCCAAGCGTATATTCAATGAGATGTATATATTTTATCTATTGACTAAGAGTAGAAGAAATTTATTAAGACTAAGTGAATCAACCGAGAACTCTAATTAAGGAAAAACAATTGAATTCTCAACAATTGAACTCTAATTAAGACCAACAACATAACACAACCATTACAAAAAATGCAGAGAACAAAACTTTATTAAACAAAAACCTCAGAATTCATTCTGAAATCACAAGATAATCAATCAAAAGGAGTTTAGCCTTCCATGACGAAAGCACAATAATTACAAAATAAAATAAAGCTAGAGTTTATGTTATGCAGCGGTGTGTTCATCATGCCTTCTCCAACCTCTATTTGTAATATTATTTTCTTCACAAAATTAACTCAAAATTAATTCTCAAATATTATCCTTGCAATTATTAGATTTTTCCTTATGTGCGAAAGAATAATTTTATAAATATCTTCTTTCTGGTAGGGCTGTTGCTTTTTGTTCTTCCAATTTCTTTCAGATATTTTGTTTTCAAATTTTATTCCAAATACCAACTCATGATAATTGAATCTGTTGCAAAAGATATTGCAAGATAGTTGATGGAGATTTTCTCTAAATCAAGTAAGAGCTATAGAGGATCATCTTTGAAGAAAATTTGAAGAATATCTTTGCAAACGATTTGATTAGATTTGGAGTTTGTAGAATCTGTACAAATAATTACAAACAAAAAAAGTAAGAGAATATGCTTAAAATCCAAGTTTAACCAATAATCTCAATTAAGGTTCAAGTAACCCTGATTAGGTAAATCTTATTTTAAAAACATACTCATGAAATACCCCCACACTTATCCTTTTTCACTCCTGGGCAAAACACCAGTGATCAACAAAATGGAGAATAAACGCAAAGAAGATTTATAGTAGATCAACAATAGACTTAAGAAATGTACAAGAGTTAGCAAAATTCAACTTTCAAGAAATCAAGGAATCAAGAAAAGTGTGAATTGAAAACTTTGTATCTCATTAAAAAAGAAGGTAATTTTAAATTAAATGGATGAACCAAGAATGATAAATCTTCTCAAAATAACTTCCCATTCTCAACTGCTTTAGGTTTGTATATGCACTCGACACTCATGGCAGCAAACACTACCATAGGCTTAGGAAAACTCTAATATCCACAACAGTTGAATAACGTGCACATAAAGATCAAGAGAACTTTGTAAGGGTTGTAATGGGTTCAAGGTAAAGGTACGTAAAATGAGAGAAAAAAACAGGGTTTAAAACCATGGTAAAACAAAAGAGTAATAGGGAATAAATCTATATGTTGACAACATCTTCAATTACAATCAACTCCTCTTTTTTTATTTTAAGACTTCATCTTTTTCTCTTTTTCATTCAATAGTTGACTATTATGTGTATTAGACAATCTACACTTATTTCTCTTTCTTTTCGTTGTCTTATCTTTTGTTTTTCTAGCCATTCAAATAAGGAGATAAATTGATGAATTACACCCCACACTTATTCAAGAACCTGATGATTCCAAAACTCCTTTATCTTCTAAGGTAGGGACAAAAGTGGTTTTTTTTGTTTTTTGTTTTTAAGGCTTGTAATGAGGGGTTAAAATCAAGAAAAGGCTACAGGCTCAAAGGGGTTAACAAGTGGTTTATCATAAGGGTAGGCTAATATGGCTAAGTGATCGTTGTCGTTTCATGAGCAAATTAAAAGAGTTCCAATGTTGATCGCCTAACATAGTACTACACCGTCTAACACCAAATAGATGATAGTATAGATAAGGGAAAGTTAACCCCAACTCATCTCCCAAAGAATCCAATAGTAAATTCAGTAAATCAATGTTCACAACTTATCTGTAGCAAGGAAAGTTAGTAATAACAATAAAGGAAATACGGGGTTTTTGAGGATTGTTGTGTAGAAAAAAAAATTAGATTATTTAGAAATAACAAAGAGAATAGGTTGACTCTCAAATTCTTTCACAACAAATTCTTCCTTGGTTTTCCTAAGATTATTATCCTTCAATTTCCTCCACGTAGTTGAACTCAATCAAACAAGCATCAATCAACTTCAACATAATCTTATTAGCAAAATAAGCGTCTACTAATATATTCAATATCTCACCTCATCTCCAAGAGTATACTCAATGAGATGTATATCTTTTACCTCTTGAGTAAGCGTACAAGAAATTGATTAAGACTAAGGGAATTAACCAAGAACTCTAATTAAAGGAAAACAATTGAATTCTCAACAAGCGTTTAAAAACAAATACTTTTCCAAAACATAGAATTCAAAAGGAGCAATAATATAGAACAAATGTTATAGAGAATGTAAAGAACAAAACTTCATCAAACAAAAACCTTAGAATTTATCATGAAATCACAAGAAAACCAACCTAAAGGAGTTTAGCCTTCCATGATGAAGGCACAAGAATTACAAAAGAAAATAAAACTTGAGTTTATGCTATTCAGCAGTGTCCTTCATACCTTCTCCAACCTCTATTTATAATCTCCTTTTCTTCCAGAAATTAAGTTAGATTTAATTCTCAGATATTGTCCTTGCAATTATCTTATGTTTCTTCATGTGCAATTCTCAGATTATTTTTGTAAATATCTTTTTTCTAGTAAATCTGTAGATTTTTCATTTCCCAATTTGATGGAGATTTGCTCTAAATCAAGTAAGAATTGTAGAGGATCATTTTTATAGAAAATCTGAATAATATCTTGGCAAAAGATTTGATTAGATTTGGAGTCCATAGAATATTTGCAAATAATTATAAACAAGAAAAGTAAGAGAATATGCTTAAAATTCAAGCTTAACCAATAATCTCAATTAACGTCCAATTAATGTTGATTGAGTAAATCTTATTTAAAATAATGAATTTATTCTTATTTGTAGTCTAAGAAAGTCAAGGTTAAATACTCTAAGTGTGAATAAAAATATACTCATTGCTAAGTGGCTTAATTAAGCAAAGAGTGCCTCAATTATATCAATTTATGCATGAAAACATAGTTACAAAATAGAGAATCAAGTTAAGTTCTAAAGTATAAGCAAACATAAATGAAAACACACTAGAAAGAGCATTAGACAAATATTTAGACGGTCTATCAAAAAGTATCAAAATCTCACCAAGGTTAAAATATTCAACCTAGTTATTTTTAAAACCAACTTATTTGGCAATTTATAGAGAATTTAAACAACACTAATCAAAATCAAAATTTTCAAGAATTATGAAAATGGCAATCACTAGTCACTCCTATATATCTATGGAAAATAAGCAAAAAATCTTTTATTATGCAATCCAAAAGTTATTTAAGAAATCAAAATAAGAAAAGTAAAATAATTCCTAAACTATAAATCTCCTCCCCCACACTTAAATCATACATTGTCCTCAATGTAAAAGCAATCAAATAAACATGTAAGATAAGTGGAAAATGAAGAACTCCCTCGTCATGCTTGGCGGACAAGAAAAATTGTATGTAATTCTCTCAACCATCTCCTCTGTAGTAAAAACCAAGGTCCCTCACATAAAGTGGTGGTAATATAATATCACATGGATGGTTTAAACAAGGCATACTAAACCTTAGTGTAGACAATGAATTATAGAGAAAAACTGTGGTTAAGAATTTATGTGCAACAAGGTGTACTATGTAGGGGTCAGGTGGGCGAATGTAGTGAGGATGGAGAAGGTTCCACGGATAGATGGTTAGGTATGAATAGTACTTTTGGGTCAGTGGCTTGTATGGTGTAGACGATCTAATGTGGTTATTTGGTAAGGCAACGTCTAAGGATAAAAAAGGGTGTGTTGTCTAGTTAGTAATGATGAAATTTGAACATTTAAAGTTATGCTTAAGTGGAGGTGAAGTTGGTGTAGATTGAGTAGGATGGTGGTGGAAGGGTTCACTATAAGGTATTACTATGATCTAAGTGTGATAGGTAATGGAATGGGTATTACCTCGAGAGGGGGTGGTGATTGGGCAGGAGGACATCTACGAAAGCTTGGAGATGTAAAAAAGTACCATCTTTCGACAAGCTATCATTATCTATATGAACAACTAACAACTTTTGCTCCTTCTGCATTGAATTTTGCTACACATTAGAAACTAAGGTAGTGTTATCAAGAATTACTATGATCAAATTTGTACATTCTAGTTCAAGTAATTTTGCTGATATATCCATATCAGACCCTGTATCACAATCTGCACAATCAGTGGTTAGAAACTTATTCATATCAACACATGTGTTACATACAGATGAATCACAACATAAATCACAAGTGTAGTAAGTGCTAGAATTAATTAAAGTAGGGATTAAGATTGGTTCCAACTCCTTCGGTTGTAATTGGACAAATGACATTGGTTCAAAAATTTAAGCAACTTGCAAATCAACTAGGTTAACTTTAAGAATAGTTGCTATGGTTGCATTGTTTTAGTCTTGGTTCATTAGTCAAGCTGGGTGTAGTATTACGAGTGTTTATGTCACAAGTTATACATTTTTCTATCTCTACACATATTTGGCAATAACGAACCAGTACATGAGTCACAAATAAAAGTATTATCAACACTAGATAGTTAAGAAAAATCAAAATATTCAAATAAATCATCATTTTCAAAACCAGTAAGTGTGTCAAGAGTTGGTGCAATCTCCTTAAGTGGAAAAGGATCTGTACCAAGAAGAGGGTCTATGTTTGGGAGAGGGTTTGTACTTGTGAGTGAAAAGGAAACTAGAGATGTGGAAGAATTAATGTCATCACACATATTGGAATCATAAGTACAACATGTATCAAATTCTGAAAATTTTGTTAAACCAAGATCTAAACAAGGATCCTGAAGTGAATTTAACTCTTGCTTAACAAAAATTTCAGTCATAGTGTAGTCTTTCATGGCTTCAGAAGTTTTCTTTCATTGTAAGACAAACACTTCTAATCTCACAATACAAACCTTCATACTTATTTGAGAATTTATTGTATATTCACACAATTACCTCATAAGTTCTTCTCAGGATGGTTGACTTTTCCTAGAGTCATTATAATAAGGTTCCTAAAAGGATACCTCATAAGGATGTGGAGGTTGTTGAAAATAAGGGTCATAAGGCTGATATGGTTCAGAATGTTGCAGTGACTGTGGAAAACAGGTATCAAAAGGTTGTAGTGGTTGTTGAAAACATGACTTATAATGTGGTGGTTGTCGAAAATATGGTTCATAATGTAAAATCAATTTAGGTCAAGTTCAAGAGGGCTGGTGAATTGAACTTTCAAAAAATTTTCGCAAACAATGAAAATAATAAGATTGGATGAAAGTTCTTTATTAAAGTCTATTGAAAAATGATATTTAGAGATGCATAGTAAGGATTCAATATGTTCCTGATTAAAATCAATAAATTGAAACAACACACAGAACTAAAAAAAAAGAAAAAACAAGAGACAACAATTAACTGTAATCACTGATACAAGTCACTGAATGCAGTACACAAATTCACAACAATTTAGAAAGAATCAATAAGAAGTAATAACACTTTACTGAAATTAATAAATAGAGAAAGAATAAGAACATAAGTGAAAACAATTAGTTGATTATAAATTGTGATAAGGAATTACACAGAACTACCAGATAAACAATATTTGCAGTAAATTTCAGATCAATCACACAATACAAGTTATTCAGATATATTGACAAGTCAAGAAACAACAATTTATCCAAGAAATCTAGTTTCTAGAAATCAAATCAATTGATCAGTAATAGCAAAAAAATAGTAAGCACTCAATTATAATTCAGAACAGATCCAATCAGTTAAACAGGTGAAATAACAAGTCTAACAATCTCAAGAATAACACCAGCAAGAAGAACAATCAATTATGTGCAATAACAGTTAATTGAACGGACGATAACAGAAACAATAAGTGTTCAAGAAGAGGGAAAGAAAGATCAAGAACACAAAAGTTTATATTGGTTCTCCCTTCCTCAAGGGCTACGTCCAGTCCTTTGCCAACCAGCAAAGAGTTCCACTAAAAAAGATCACCAAGATCAGGTTTACATAGTACACAACACTTACAACCTGCAAGCAACCACTGCTCCCAGCAACAAACAACCTACTACACCCTATAGTAGCTGTCTAACCAATGCAGAACCCACTACACTAAACCAGTTACAATTACAAATCCTATGTAATATGTAACAATACACTCACGGTACAAAGATGATCAATAACAGAAAATAATAAGTACTCTCAAATAGGATCAAGAATAAATTCGATCAATTATGCAGATAAAACAATAATTCTAGTGAACTCAGAATAACACCAATAAAGTGAACAATCAATAATGCGCGAAGAACAATTAATTGAACGAGTGAAAATAGAAAAGATATGTGTTCAAGAAGAGGGAAAGAAAGATCAAGAACACAAGATTTTATACTGGTTCACCCTTCCTCAAGGGCTATGTCCAGTCCTTTGCCAACCAGCAAAGAGTTCCACTAAAAAAGATCACTAAGATCAGTTTTACACATATTACAACACTTGCAACCCTCAAGCAACCACTGCTCCCAACAACAAATAGCCTACTGCACCTTACAACAATTGTCTAACCAATGCAGAACCTACTGTACTAAACCTATCACAATTACAACCCCTATGTAATATGTAACAACACACTCATAATACAAGAAAGATCAATCAAAGAAATGATTACAACAGTGAATCTACTCAACAAATTACAAATTGTTTGAAGAACAGAGTAGAAACACTTAGCTCTGGATTAAGATCACAGTTTCACGAATTCACATCCAAAGCAATGCTCCAAGATTAGTTTTCTTGATGAAAATTGTTTGGTAAAAGAGCTCAAGGGTGTTCGTGCTTTTTCTCTCTTGAAAATTTCACAAGTATTTGCTCAAATGACTTCTATCTTTTGAAAACACGTGCTTGACCCTTATATACGAAAACTTGTCATAAGTCCTGTTAAAATTTCAGTCGATTGTATCAGTCGGTCAATCGATTGAATTTCTCTGTGACTTAGAATAAAATTCATCAAGTTCAGATCCTGAAAGCAATTTACTAAAATCCTTTATAAAATGGTTTTTCAAAATATGAATTAACCTTAGTTAAAACCTTTTATTAATTTGATCAAGCAAAATTAATTTTTGGAGCTTACTTTGAATCATGAAACATGCAACATATGATTTTAACCAAGAATCAAACCCACATACACACATAGCCTAAGTGTAGGAACAAAACTCCGACAAGCTTTATGAAGCTTCAAGCAATCCACATAGCTGGCTATGATCCAATGTAGACTCCATTTTTGTGCAGATTTCATCAAATCATATAGCAGCTCTAGGTGCTAACAAAGTGTTTTTGACTAAGAGTTTATGAGTTTTTGGGTATATAGATACGGTTTACCACATTTTGTCTAAAACGGGTTCGTTTTGCTGAGTTTTCAAACATACAGTTTCGACTCTCGGTTACTCAAGTGATACGGATGCGACATTCAGAGTACGAGAGGGTACAATTTCGGCTCTCGGTTACTCAAGTGATACGAAAATGGATTCAAAGTTAGTGGACATACTATTTTGGCTCTTGACCATGCAAGGCATACAGATGCGATTCACTCATTCAATGCAGTTTATGTATGAGATACGTCCATAGAGACCAATGCGGCCTGAGAGGTTAACGTGGCCTGAGTGGTCAACATGACCAATACGACCACATGTATATGCGATCATACTTAGACACGGTCATGACAATGCGGCCACTCACAAATATGATGCTTAGTCATATGACAAATACAGATGTAGCCATATGGAGATTCGGGTTTGCATCGACTCTTGATCAAGCGGCCAATGCAGATACGGGTATGAGTCTCGACGCTTAGACATACGGTGATGCAGAAACGACCACTCAGAGATACGACGCTTGGTCATGTGGTCATGAAGAAGCGACCACTCAGAGATATGATGCTTGGTCATGCGGTGATGTAGATATGACCACTCAGAGATATGACTTGCGACCACTCGAAGATAAGGCTATGCAGAGATACAACTGTGCTGACGCGGCACTTTGTCATTGGTTCTAAGGCGTTTTACGTGGGTTTGTCCGTTAAACACGAGCATGCATATTCTTAACCACTATGACGAGCTTCATAACTCAAAACCTAGATTTTAAACAAATACATTTTATTTTTTCGAAAAACTCTTTTACGAAGTTATATACTTAATGTTTTTGTAATTTACTTGGTGGAAAATCTTATTTTTTTGTGAAAAATCAATTGATTGATTTTGGTTGTTGAATCGATTGAAGTGAGTCAGTTTATTCTGTTTTACAATTGCTTTCCCTATAAAACAGTGTCACCAACTTTACGAAAAATACAACTTAAGAGAGAGTGAATACACAGTGGTATTAAAATTTTCTAATAGAGCTTAAGGCGCAAAACACAGTGTTAAAGTGATTTTTCACATAATTCTCTTCAAGAAAGAACAAGATTGAAGATCTTAAAGCTCTCCATCGGTGAAGAACGTGTTACTCTATTTTTTGGATAAGTTTTCTAAACTGATTTTTTTTCTATGTTTGAACTATGTTGTGCAGAATTGCTTTCAACTTTCATTCTTTCTTATTTCTGTGATTGTGTAGACTACAAATTGTATAGGGTTTACTCTTTGTAGTGGTGTAGTAGGGTTCTGCACTGTGTTTGTATTCTCCATGGGGTTTAGAGGTATTGTTTTTCTAGGGTTTCAGAAGGTTACTTGCGAGGAGCTAGTGTATTGTATTGTGTTGCTTGAATGTTTGGTTCTTGAATGAATTTCTTTACTTGGGGGCAAAGAGACTGGATGTAGCTGTTAAGAAAGAGTGAACCAGTATAAATCTTGGTGTTCTTAGTTTCTCTTTCCCTTATCTTGTTTGGCACGTGTTACTATTACGTGATACTGTTTCTACATGCGTTTTGCAATTGTTTGATTTTACATTGCAATTTTTTTTCTATGCGAGCATTCAAGATTCATGTAATTGATTAGGTTAATAAAGAACTTTCATTCTTCATGCTAATACTTTCCAAAAGTTTGCGAAATTTTTTTAAAGTTCAATTCACCCCCCTTTTGAACTTGGCCTAAATCGTTTTCCATTGGTATCCAAAGCTAGGGCTTGTATTTTACTCAAGTTCTTGATCCATGGTTGTGAAAAAATTACCTTTCACTGAGGGAGCCTCGATAAATAGACCACCCATGTTTAGTGGTGTGAATTTTCAATTTTTGAAAGTAAGGATGATAATCTTTATTGAATCAATTGATCATGGCATCTGAAAATCTTTTGATGAGCTTATTGAAGATGAGAATAAGAAAATGCAGTATGATTGCGTTGCCAAGAACATGATAATATCCACTTTGAATCTAGATGAGTCTTTTAGGGTATCATAATGCAACTCGACAAAAGAAATGTGCGATATTCTTGAGGTACTCATGAAGGTACCAGTGATGTTAAGAGGGCACAGAAGCATGTCTTGATTCAAGAATACGACTTGTTTCGAATGCAGCCAGGAGAAACCATTGTTGACGTTCAGAGTCTCACAGGTTCTTGATGATAATGAGGAGAATCTCACAGGATTCTATATTTGATG
>Ga0099825_1003410_pt1 | contig 21145 bp, 14 predicted proteins | sample SiratroredBW_FD_76838 | JGI IMG/M metagenome (GOLD analysis project Ga0099825, IMG submission 76838) | Root nodule microbial communities of legume samples collected from California, USA - Siratro red BW | ecosystem: Host-associated > Plants > Roots > Nodule | place: USA: California | collected... | reverse complement strand
TTTTTTTTTTTTTTTTTTTTTTTTTTTTTTTTTATTTTATATATATATATATATATATATATATATATATATATATATATATATATATATATATTCCAAGTGTTATAACTTCTCAAATATTTTTTAGGAACTTTTTCTCTGTCTGTATGTGTTTGATCTTTGAAAAACATTGAGTATATGCTGGCTTGGTAGACATAGTTAAATTGAATGCAGAGAGCATGGGAAAATATTCATATAAATGAATTCGTTTATGCCTCCTAGTGGAAGTATCTATTTGTCACGGAATCTTCATATATTAAAAAAATGTGTTATGTTCTAAATTTAGGAAATATCATAAAAACACATGTAGTTGGGCTGTAAACAAGAGAAGACAAAAACTTGTTTTTGGAAGATATGACACCCCAAAGTTATAGAATTGAACATATTTCATATTCAACACCATTGAAGTAACAATTTTTTTCAGAGATCTTCTATCAATTTAACAATAAACACTTTTGTGTGATTATCGTCTAACCAATTAATAGGAATTGAAGCTTGTAGCGACGAGCAATGAACTATGTAAAAAAAGAAGCAAACAAACATGTTTTGGAATGTTATTGCAAACAATGTTTATGGAAATGGTCATATTTTATGATACATAAATGCATTTAGGGTGATTTTGGTCTCTTAAAAAATTGAATAAAAGTTTACAATGTTTATGATGAAGTTGTGGGTTAATTTTTGTATCTTGGATGAATTTGTAGACATTATTTCTAACTAGTAGTATGATATCAATATTTCAATCATATATTGAGTTGTATAATTCGTATCAACACAATTTTTGCATTTAAAATTTAAAGATAAAATTATGTACCACTTTTATGAAAATATTAACTTGATAATCTCTTGTATTGTTTGTGATTTTGATTACTCAACTGACGCATACCACTAACATTTTTTTATGTTTTTTTTTTAATTGTAAACAGCTAAAGTTTTTGGATTTAAACTTTTCTCACAAAATCTATTTTAACAAGTCTCTCTATTCGAGAAAAAAAAAATGAAAACAACAATATAAAAATCAGGTTGAAAACGATAATCTTCTTTTCTTTTTCCTAGCTTGAATATTTTTTTGTTTCATTTTTGTGATTTATATTTAGCTATTTCTTTAGTGCTTATGATGGAATAATATTCTTGAGATATTAATGATTTCAATTTATTATTTACCCCCTTTTCTTATTGATGTTTAAGATTTTAAAAGATTTAATTTTAATAATTAAATAATTAATTTAAATTCATGAATTATCATCACAGCAATCCCAATTTAAAAAACTGGTATTGTTTATATTTCTTCCATTTTGATAATTCTTACACGGTTACTCTTTTGCTTTTAAATTGTAAATTGTCTTTAAATTTAGTCTATCCTATCCCCTTTCACAAAACATCGTGTTACTTAAATTTGATGTAAATTACGAAACAAGTCTGCTATCCATATCAGCATTTGAAAGTTATTTCAATCTTCTTTTTTTTTATGAAAATAATAATCATTTCATGAGTACAGTGAAATTATTTGTTAATTATTTCATTCTCAATTATCTATTCTCTTCTTACATGTGATCTGATTAGTATAAAATGAGTGAATTGAAATCGAATTTATAAAATACTGTAAATTTGATTTTATTTTTAATTAAACGATCTCTAATATTTAGATAAGAATTAGTTATAAAAATAAATATTTTAAATGAAAAGGCATTAAGAAATAATTAAAAAAACACATTTTAAACTATATCATTCTTGAACTAACTTCATGTGAATGAACCGCATACCTTATTTTTCTTTATATGCCAAGCTTTTATTGTTTAACTTAAGAAATGGGAAGATAGTCCTAAACTGATATTCACTGGGAAGGCGAAATATATACCATAAATTAGTTAATTTTTATACTAATGAGAGTTATGCTTAATATAATTTTTATGAGATAGTACTAGTGCATACAAAATTAAATTACAATACATACTAAGTGCTTGAGAAATGCTTTTTATCCGCATTGCAGTGACAGTGGCACCTGCAATGAAAACATAAAACAAACCCATAAACCGCAAAAAAAAAATCCACACAAGTGGACAAAAATACCAGATTCAAGCAAAATGGCACACAACACTCACAATCATTGGCACCAGCTTTTGAATCCGACGGTACCGTGTCGTTGTTGTTGTTGTATGTGAGAAATTTCAATTACCCGTGTTCAGATTTTACTCCTTCTCGAATTGAATCATCTAGCTTCTGCTGTTACCACGTTCCCATCAAAATACCTCCTTCAAATTCTTCAATCCCAAGCCACTCACAACCCCCCACCAACTTTCTCTCCGACCCTTTTCGGAAGTCGGAGAAAAGTTTTGTTTTTTCCTCAGATCTCAGGTTTCCCCTTCACGGGTCGTTCCGAAAACCAAAACCCCACATGTGAGTTTCAGAGGGATCTGGGGCAATGTTAGGTGCGGTGCAGTTGGGGTTGTTAGCGGCGTGTGTGGTTCTCTTTGTGCCTATGGGTATGGCGGGGTGGCACTTGAGTCGCAACAAGGTTCTCTTCTTCAGTGGCGCACTTTTCATCACTCTCGCTGTTGGGGTTCACCTCACACCTTATTTTCCTTCGGTTTCTGATTTCGTCACCTCGGTTTCCTCTTCTTCTGTTAATGTTGTCGTGGACGATCGCGATTCGTGTGTTTCGTTGCTTCATGAGATTGTCTGGGAGGTGAGGCCGAGGGTGTTTGACTTTGACCCTACGAATAACAATTCCGTGAACTACGAAAAATCTTGGTCTTGGAAGAGATCGGGTTCTGTTGAGTCGTGTGAGTTTCAGAGGCTTAATCGGCGCGACGTTTCGGTATTGCTTAATGGGTCTTGGGTCGTGGTGGCGGGGGATTCGCAAGCTCGAATCTTTGCGCTTTCGTTGTTGAGTTTGGTTCTGGACTCAGAAGGTATGGAATCTGTTAAAGGGTCTTTGTTCAAGCGGCATAGTGATTATCACACTGAGGTGGATGAGATGGGGATGATGTTGGATTTCATGTGGGCACCTTATGTCACCAATTTGACTAGTTTGGTTGCGGGGTTCAAGAGGAATCGTGTTTATCCTGATCTTTTGGTGATGGGTTCTGGTTTGTGGCACATGCTGCACTTCACGAATGCTTCGGATTATGGTGTGTCTTTGGGGGTTTTGAGGAGTTCCGTGACTTCACTGTTGCCTGTGTCCTCCGAATTTGGCAATGATGAGTCTGTGGCGGTTAGATCGCCACACTTGTTTTGGCTGGGGATGCCAACTTTGGTGAACTCCATGTTGAATACACAGGAGAAGAGGGAGAAGATGACTGATCTAATGCGGGGAGAATATGAGAGAGAGGTTAAGAGAAGTGGCATGTTGAGGCAGTTTGAGGGTCCACTTCAACTACTTGATATTGGGTCATTGAGTTGGAATTGTGGGATCAAGTGTACAGATGATGGGATGCATTATGATGGGGTTGTCTATGAGGCTGGGGTTCATGTTATGTTGAATGCATTGCTTATTGAATCTCATCAGAAGATATGAAGTTTGATGCATTGGTTTGGTTCCCCTTAGATGTGATAACCTCAGATGCCTCCATTGGGATGTATACGGTAGGACTCTCCAACGATTTTGATTAATAGAAGTTGAGTTCTTCCACCATAGCTTGCGATTTTTGCCTGGTTTCTTCTAAGGCATTAGATTCATTTAGTTTTAGAGTGATTATTATTGTTATAGTATACCACATTTGGAATTCTTTTTGTTTCTTTCTTTTTCCTGTTTTACTGTATGCTAACAGCTCATGTATTAGTCACAAAAATTGGAAACTCAAGTTTCTGTACAAACAGTTCACACATGCTTTTAACCACAATTTAATTGGGATTCTTTTGTGTTCTTTATATAAATATCCTTTAGGCTAACTAGAATGTAGTGACATGTTCATGTATAATGCTTTCTGTTTGTTTATTCTTTTGACTCATTTTTTTAGACGTGTTACGGTGGAGCAGATTAATTGATTGTTGGGAACAACCACGAAACCATTGTTTGATATCTTCATGGATTGGTATGGTTAATAGGATGCTGTTTAATGTTTTTCTTTCTGTTTGTAAGACAAAATTCTGTTGACATAAGTAGATCACCTCAGGTCTTAGCAGGTCCGTGTTTCATTTGACACTGGTATCCATATCATTAGTTCGAAGCTCTTTACCCTGTTGTTGCCTAAGTGTATGATTATCAATGGGGATATAATTTGTTAAAATTAAAACTCTAATGATCATTCATTTGTTTATTAAGGTCATGCGACAAAAAGTTTCAATTATGCATTTTAAAGCAAGTATGAACCCAAACTAACCCGTTTATTACGAATAGGACTTTTAGATGGCTTAGGCCTGTCTACAGGACGCAGAACAGTTTAGTCATTTGATGTTGAGGGGAAGGAAAACTTGAACATGTGCTGAATTTCACGGCCCCTGCTTTTGCATTCAACTGTAGTGACGTCGATAGGGTTAAAAAAGTGACATGCTAATGGCAAGTAGTTATGAAAAACAAAGCCTTGAGAACGTCACAGTAGCAAATACATAAAATGTATTCAACAAAAATTCTCATAAAAATTATGCAGTTACTGGAGAAATCAATTCAATGCTATTGATTATCTAATGAACCTTTAGGGGGGGTTTGGGCGACTAATAAAATTTAAGACAACTTTTTTAAGGTTGCAAGATAACACGTCTTATGAGAGCCTTACAAAATTTACATTGCAACTGTTTTTGTTGTTGACCAACAAGGAATGTGTATATATATAATTTTTCATACAAAACTTCCTAATATAATAAATGGAAAGAAAGGTACAGCGTCCCATTGACAACCTTGCAAACCACCAAATCATCTGCTATCTACACAGTCTTCTACAAAACCAAAAGAATCAAAATATAGAAAGAAAACCACTATCGGGGTAAGAATGTTTGGGGAAGGAGAACGGTCCCTTGAGACAAGATCACATGAATTCAATGAGCTTTCAATTTCAAGTCTCAAATTGCTTGCCTTCAAAGGTTTGTCCAAAGGTCCAATCCTTGGGAGCAACATTGTAAGACGTAACAGTTTTCCCATCACTAGAAGTAACTTCGAAGGAAAGGGGTTGATTCTGCAGCAATGCATTTACATGCCAATTTTGCCCCCAATTCCGACCCATGGGGAGCCAACCAGTTCTTGACCCTTTAACCTTCACAGCCACTATGTCCCCATGACCAGCAACGTTGCTGATCAGCACCGAAATGAAAATTCCAGAACCAGTTACAGTAAATCGAATCCCTCCTTCCTTCCTACACTTTATCCTGCACCAAACACATCACAACATTCAAAATAGAATTTAATTCAAATTTAATCACAATGCAAAAAAAGAATATAGTCACCTATAATAGGTAACAAATCGAATTAACTAGGCAGACCCGAACCCGATCAAATGCAAGACTTGAAATTTTAATTTGAATTAAACTTAACCCTCATGACCAGGACTAAGCTTAGCCCAAATAAACCACAAGAACCAAATTTTCACCAAACTCAAACTTCATTTTAAAAGTTTTGAATCCATTGTTATTTATTTTCAACGCATTACAATCCGCGACCCACGTCATGTTGGGTAGGCCATTTTTTCCATCACTATCATGTAAGCAACTTTGTCACCACCATCATTTAATTCAAATATGTAGTGATTTCTATGGAACTGGGAGAAAAAATTAATAATAGACTCTAATATTTTTTTTATGCTAACACATCATTCAGTATACTATTTTAAAGCATACAATTTATGCTGTAATAAAAGAGTTTGATCATCCAGTAACAAAAGGTCAATATGATAAATTTGTTTTTGCCATAACACACTTAAAATTCATAACATCTACTTACAGTGACATTGCAAAAAATTGAACTCGTTAATAAATCTCATTCTCGATCTTCTTATAATTTTCAACAATAAATAACAAGTGTCTTACTGGTCCTTGTCGTCAGTCGAAACGCTAAACACTATTTCTATAATTAACTGAAAAATTATTGAACTTTACCAACACCTGTGCAGTAAACTAGTTTTTAAATTAGTCGATTTAGAAGCTTTCAATAAATTCCACAGGGAAGGTTAGAAAGATCATACTAAAGAAACGTTATTAGAAATGCTCAAGTGTAAATTACAAAGTTATACGAAAACTAAAGCTGAAAAAAAAAAACATCAGCATGCGTAATTGATGCATAGAGTAATGATTTGCAAGAAATTTGAAGTACCTGCGGTACTGTACGGGCATGTTGCCGGCTTTCCAAATGGCGATCTTTTCAAAGGCTTCGATTGGGAGAACGAAGTGTTTGTTGGGAGGGTTACAGTGGCCACCGCCGTCGGAGGTGAACCCGTAGTTGGGGGCGCAGAAGTTCGTGGCCGTGACGATGATGGAGGTGCCGGGGATGCACCACCGGTTGTCGTCCACGCAGCGCAGCTCGAAGCAGGCGCCGCAGATCTGGCCGCGCTCGAACAGCGTCTCGCTGAGGCCGACTGTGGCCATGCCGTAGCCGCCCTTGACGAGGTCTCCGTAGCCGCACGCGCCGCCCACCGCGTCGCGGGGATCCGCAGCGGCGTAGTAGGTGGCGTGCGCGGATCGCCACTCGGCGAACTCCGGCGAAGCTTGCAGAGAGGGAGGAGAGTCGGAGGAAGAGGAGTAGTGAGAGGAAACGAGTGTAAAGAGAATAGATAGTGTGAAAGGTGCTGCGGCCACTGCGAACGGTGACATTTCCGTTTGAAAACTGTGAAACCAAAGCAAAGAGATGCAGTTTGGGTTCCTTTGATTGCAACCGACGATACCACACTCACTCTACTTTCCCTTTCCCTTTTTTTCTTACTATGCTCTCCCCAAATTACTTTTCTTTTTTCTATTATTATATCACTTAATCATATTTCTTATTAATCATTCTAATGCTGGCCGACACAGCACTGCTAGTGTTGAGAATAATTCTGCAATGTTATTTTCTTAATTACAAAAGCTTAAGTAATCTTAAAAAAAATTAACACTAAAAGACTACTTAGTTTAACTTTTTGTCTACGATTTCAATGTAGACAAGAAGACTAATGAGAGAAAATAATCATACATTTGACGATTAGGTGTTTGTATAATTGCATATTATGAACTGTTTAGCGGAAAAATAACTCTTCTAACCAGTCAAAAGAAAGTAAACTTTCATCATTAGACGTAATGTGAACGATCAAAAGTATTACAAACCATTCACAACAAAAATTAATTTTAAACATGTTTAACAAACAAATTCGTCACAATTTCTGATTTAAAAATATTCTTTACATGGGTTGATTAAAGGAGTGATGGTATTCTTTTCTATCAGATCTCTGGAAAGTGACCAATTCTGTCCGTACATGGTTAGAGTTAACATAGGCTTCAATACATGAAAAAAAATATAATCTCTGTAATCATCATTTACAAATGTATAACGTGTTAACTTTTTTTCTTTTTTTTGTTCTTATTATGTTACCTCACTAATGAGATGGTTAAAAAATTATTTTTATCTAGCTAATTTTGTTCGAATATAGAGAAAGTATATGTAAAACCAAAAAGTTTTTTGCTTAAAAATTTATGGATAAAGGCCCAACTATGGGGCCTGTTAAAGAAACATTTGCTTAAAAAAAATCCTCATTAGAGGGTCATAAATAAACAATACAAATAATTCTGATTTTCTATATTTATCAAATTTCTAAGAGATATATGTTTCTGCATTCAACCTGGTATTAATTGGTAATGAAAAAATATATTGGATATAATGCTTTAACTTAACATATAAGATTGAGAATTCTTATTCCATAAACATTTTTCTGAAACCTACCTGAGGTAGATACTAGATTTTGTTCATGATTCATTAGGGTTGTGGTATTTGATAAAAGGGGACAAGTATTTGACTAGCAAAGCTGAGTTGTGAGGAAGCAATAATGAAAATGATGATTGTATGAATGATGTGATTTGAGTAATAATGTTTGGGAATCTTATTTAACAATCTACTGGAAGAAGCGAGTATGATCTACATTTTGAAGGCTACAATTCCTTTCAACCTAGAACACATGTCCCCTTATAACCATTCATGGATAAAGATTAGAAAATGACCCATGATGAAAAGGAAAAGGGACAATAATAAAAACCAAATGGACAAGGGTGTTAAAGTTAAGTTACCCAAGATCTAAAGTACTAGGATGTGCATATCACAATATATTTAAAATCAAATAACGTTCTAGAAGCACGTTTTATTTAAATACAAAACAGCACAACTCTCAATTTCATACAAAACTGTAAAAAATTAGCAAATTACAAGTTATTTTCAATTTCCACAGTGAAAATGTCACAATGTATAGCTTTAATGTTCATTTTTCGTCTACACTCACGTCCACAGTTACATTATACAAGTATTTAATTTAAATACTTAAAAGTGCTAAAAAGTTAATTTTAGGAAAAATGACCAAATCAGTTTTAAAATATAAAAATTAATAAATCATATTTCAATATTATTATATATATTTATAGATACAACTTAAATATATGTGCTAAATATGAACACTTTTTGTTGGAGTGATCTGTTATTGTCCAAATACGGGACTTGGGCTTTTTTTGTTTGCTTTCTTTTTATATATGTTTTATTATATTCTAGTTTACATAATAAAACTTATTTGTTTATCCGTTTCTTATAATAGGATACTTTATTCTTCACCTCTCTGTTTTTCCTTCTTGCTCATTGTTTTCTTATGTTTTATGATAAAATCAAATATGGTATAACTTTATTTTAGTTTGTTGTCTATATAAATTAATGTGGTCTTTGTTTCTTTCTTTTTTATCTTTTTTGCTTTTATCGTTTTTTTAATTGATCTTTCACATTCTTTTTATCTACATTTGAGATTTCATGTCATAGTTGAACAAAACTTATTATCATTGTTGGAGTAAAGTGATGAAATGCACCTTATATTAAAGAATAAGTTTAAATTTATGAATGGAAACGTTGTTGAACCTATTCAAAAAGATTGTTGAACCTATTCAAAAAGATGAAATGTATGATACTTGAAAAAGTGTAACCTAATAGTCATCTCGTGAACAATATGTATGTTGAGGTTTATGGAAGAATTTGTGAGGAAACTACTTATTCTTTTGGATAGATTAAAGTAATGAAGACAATAATTGCAATTTATAATAAAATAATACATGGTATTTAATTGATTTACCTCTAGAAAAAACAATCATTGAATGTAAATGAGTATATAATATAAAGTATAAATTCAATAGAGATATTGAAAGATATAAGACTTGTCTGGTTGTAAAGGCTACACTCAATTTGGAACGAGTTGATTACATAGATATATATTCCCCTGTTGCAAGGCTCACTATAATTCGTCTTCTCATTGCCATTGTTGCTATATGAAACTAGCATCCTGAACATTTGGACATAGATAATATTTTCTTACTTGGAACTTGAATGAAGAAGTATACATAAACTTACCTCAAGGTATGACTCATGTTAAGATTAATCATATATGTCGTTAAACCAAGTCCTTGTATGGTTTAAATCAAACTAGCTGACAACGATTTGAAAAATCACTATATTTCTATTGTTTATCAAGTTTATTCAATCTAAATTTGATAGTTCTTTATTCACAGAGAAAGGGAATATTTCTTTCATTGCTCTTTTTATGTACTTGGATAACATTATTTTGGCAAGAGATTGTATATATGATATTAATGATGTTAAAACATCTCTAAACAATGCTTTCGAAATAGAAACCTTGGTCATTTCAAATAACTTTTAGGTCTTGAAATTGCTCAATCATATAAAGGGATTCATATTTATCAAATAAAAGTTTCTTTAGACATAATCACAAATATGTTGCACGCCAAACCTGCTCCTAACCCTATGATGAAGGATGTGAATTATATGTTTCAACATAACAATGATATTATTGATGAAAAAGAATATTAAAAGGCTAATTAGTAAGCTTCTTTATTTAACTAATATCAAACCTGACATCTATTTTATAGTAAATTTTGTTCAATTTTCTTATGTACCATCATGAAGTTGCTCACAAAGTTTTAAGATATATATATAAAAGTTTCATCATTTCAAAGTATTTTCTTTCTTTCTAACTCTATTATTTAATTGAAAAGCTTCAATGATTCTGATTAGGCCTCTTGTGTTAACACACATCATTATGTAACTAAATTTTGCGTAGGAAATGAAAAAGCATAACACTGTGTCTGGTTCTTTATCCAAAGCAGAGTATCGAGCTCTTACAACCATTACATGTGAATTATAATGGTTGACCTATCTCTTTGATGATATGCATATCACTCCCTACTTTACAACTAGTTTATATTGTAATAATCAAACAATAAGACATATTAGCAGCAAAATTTCAGCTTCTATGACCAAACAAAACATATTGATATTGATTTATTATATTATAGGATAGAATCTTCAATATGAGATGTTTTACCTTTTGTCTATATAAATTACTGATCAACCAACTGATTTCTTTATTAAAGTTCTTGATCATGGAATTCAAAGAAAAATGATTACTAAAGATGTTAAATATACATTATCCAATTTGAGATAGTACATTAGTTCTTCATTAGAACTTTTGATAATGAAATTCAAAGAAAAATAGTTACTAAAAATTTTTAAATATACATTATCGAGAAGACATTAGATTTTATGTTATTGTCCCACTATAAGCTTGGGCCCTTTTTATTTATTATTTGTTTTTATATACATTTTGTTTTACTTTGGTTAATATTACATTCTTATGAACAAAACTTTGTTTATGTGTTTTCTTTATTCTTTCTTCTCCCTGTTTTTGTTTTTGTTTTTTCCTTTGAGAGGTGAGTCAATAAAGATTAATGGAATGGAAGATGTTATAATAAAGTGTTTAACTACCCCTGTGGATTTGATTTTTTTTTCTTTTCTTGTCAATGGCTCAATACGGCATTGCATCTGTGGCACAAAGAAGTTTTCATTTTTTTAAACCTTTGATCATTTTGATGGGACATTCTATCTCTTCTTGCAACATCCACAAAATATGCCTAATAGGAAGTGATTCCAACAATGGGGACAAATTACACTCCGACATTTTCAAGTATAACAAAATCTTACTCCACACCCTCTCATGTTGTGTCCTTCATAAACTTTATTCAATTGATATGAAGAACATAACTTCACGTATCATTTTGGTGCATACAGAGTTCCCATGATATCTTGTCACATAAATAAAAGGAAATCAAAAAAATGTCATACAAGGAAAGAATATTTTATTCAACTTCAGGATATGTAAGTATAATTTACCATTAACTATGACAAATATGAACAATTACGCTATACATAAGTATATGTAACTTACACTTGAAAGACAGTTACCATTAAAAAGACCGCACAGGATGATTGTGAGTGGAAAAGGTGGGAGGAAAAAAAATGAAGAAATACACAGAGCCTAACATTGCTTGAAGAAATATAAAAAAAGTGGGATAATTCACTGGATAGTACCCCTAAAGACACAAAGACGTGGAGACTTAACAATGCAGTAGAAATATCAAAAATTTCAGCTCCCTTTTCTTTCTTCTCATGCAAGGTCATCCAGAAACAGAAACAGCTACATTATACATGTAAAAGGGAAACTGCTTTGAAGAAAAGCCAGTGAGAGGGTACTATAAGGAAAGCTTGATACGTTGCTCTTCCCTCTCCTCATCACAAACTGATGAGTATTTGTTTTCTCTCTCTGCCATGCACCTTTTGTATGGCACAAACCCTTTTCCACAGGTTTTAGGTCTCACCCTTAGCTCAAATATACTTGATGTTTCATTTGCTGTAGTGTGACCAAGAAAGTCTAACTGTCCATCAGTCTTGGCTTGATCATCTGATTTGTCACTGTTGTCTCCATCATTACTTGAACTAGTGTTTGAACCAGTCCATGATCCTTCCTTTTGTACCTCTTTATGTTCAAAATCTCCAAGATTAGAGAATAGGTGTTTACCTTTTGGCTCCCTGTGCAGTGGCACAGATAGTGCATTATGGGAAAAAATCCACCTTGGAACAATACTTGCAGGACCTTCTGCAAGATCTGAACACCCTTTTTGAAGTTGCAGAAGATATGTTGCAGCCGCTGGCGTTGGTTTGAATGGCTCCGTTCTTACTGAAAAGGGTTTGCTTGTATCCGTTACCAGTAGAGTGGTCCCAAAAAGTTTTAGAGTACGACTAGATGATTCCTCTGCTGCATCATCTTTGGTAGAAACACTTTCTTTATGAAAAAGCTCCAGTTTCTAGATAATAAAATGAAGGGAGAGTTTAACTTTTCATGTTAGTATAAAGATTTGTACACTATAAACCAATCACTCATAGAATGAGTTATAAAAAGAGTTGTAGTAAAAGTTAAGAACCGTGTCAGATTATGATAGAATGACAATATCCAGTACATTTGAATTAAATTCTAAAATCATTTTCTTAAAAGTGTTCTCATGAAGATACTGTAGTCAAGAAAGTGAAAATGATTAGGATTTAAGAAGTAGTACCACAAGAGGTTGGTCATCATGAGCTGAACTTGGTAGAGACCCTTCTTCCTCAAATGATGTTTTGGGTCCAGCTAGTGGAAATCTGTTTGTGGGGACACCGCTAATGGATGAGACTGGTGACAAACTTCCAGTAGGTGTATCTGAATCGGAGGAACCAAGGTTTTCGGAAACAACTGTAGATAACACTGACTTGGGAGAATTGTTTTCTTGACCAAAATCTGATGACTTGAGAGAATTAGACCTGGGAGGGTGCTCTGAGTTGGAAATCTCTTTCTTTGGAATCTCAATCAGTTTACGAGGGTAAGGATGAATTGGCTTCCTTTTTGGTCGTGGAGGTGGAATTTCAATTGACTCCTCCAAGGCTGTGCTGTTCCCAGTAGACTCTCTAACAATCTGCATGAAACCAGAACAAATGAGTTAAAAGGGTACTTAAAAAGACGAACCCTTTAACTTAAACCCTCAAAAGTTGGAACTTTTGCATCTCTTAAAGTCATCACAACTTAAACTTATGCCTCATGGTATTTTTAACATATGGGAAATGATGGGTACTGGAATATAACAATAAACCTTAGAAAAAAACTTCTGGGCATGACTTCGAATCTGCACAGCAGTCTTTGTGCCAACATGTTCTGTGGTGAAAATAAAAGGATCCAAAAACTCAGACCAACCTTCTTGATTGATTCAGTGACTTATATTATTCTTCTGCCAGAATATCTGTGGCATACTTTGCCTAAGATATGGAAGTTCAAAATTAATTATACCTTCTATCCGTCGCCAGGCCCTGCCATATAGCTTTAAGGCTTCGAGGAACTTTTTGTGTTCTTCTTCTGTCCACCTCTCTCTCTGCTTTGTGATTGTATATGGTTTTCTTGCCTGTTGGTGTAGGTATAAAATTGATTAAAACAAAGGTGACACTGTCACAGATGTAAAAATCAAATCTACAATGCCACAAAAACGTAAGAATCAAGGGAGAACCTTCAAGGCATAGTCATTTCCACAAGAAAACTGATCATGTAGTGGAATTTCTGCAACAGAATGCACACCAGGACTCAGAGATATTTCATCTCCAATCGGAAGTCCACCCCTTGATCTAGTAAATGCATTTTTGCCCTGCATCCAATCCAAAAAGCAAATAAATATGATATAATAATCAAGAAGAGAAAGAAAATTTTCTCAGAATGGAAAATTGAAGTAGAATTAAGTGAAATCATAACCAAAGAGTATTTATCCACCATGGAATCATTCATCTCTTAGTAAACTAAATATCAATCAACAGTTCACAATTTCCATTAAATGAACCTTGTTTTTTTTTTTCTTTTTTAAAAAGACCAGGAAAATTGTGCCTTTGATGAAGATTAGATCAAACTGTTAACTAAACCTGAAACATTGAAAAGTTATTTTTCCAAAATTTATACAATATTTGGCATTTGAAAAGGAAAACCAAATCATATTTTATAAAGTAGCCCTCTATCTTTTTCATTATTTTATTTGACTCTTTTTTAATCTTCAAAACAGAACCAGACATATCATACCCAAATGAAAAGACTTTTGGCTGGAAATCCAGAACAAACCATAAAACATACAAGTACGACGACCTAAAGCAACAACAATCTCATGTCCCTCAAAAAAACTCCACAAAGCATCAAATATTCTACATCAAAGAAAAAACAAAGAAGAAACTCATATTTACATACTTGTATCGCCATGTGCTGAATATCTTCTCCTCCCTACACGGTTGGCTCACAGTACACCAAAACAGTAAAACTTATCTTTCTTTGTACACAACTTTCTTAACAGTATGTAACACAAAAACAAACAAATCACCAAACTCCACACTTCTCCCTCTACAACTCCGGAACCAACAACTTCGTACAAAATGGACTTCTCTCGGCACTAAACAAAAACACTGTTTCGTCTCTTTGTTTTATCCAACAATTCAGTTTAAGCTCAGAATTGAAGAAACCCTTCTAAGATCCTGCGACCACGCACTGCAGAAGCTCGATCATTCAAACTGAATCCATCTCGTGAATTGGCAACGATCACCCCAAAAACCTTCCCAAATCTCAAGGTGCTGGCTTGAGAAGCAGCAACAACAGTGACTCAGATGTAATTTACTAAGAAATGGTCCACAGTTCTCAAATCAACAAAACCCACCATGGAAAAAGGCTGGAAAATAGCAGGTTTCTTAGTTTGCAAAACAAAATGATGGATGTTCAAACGAAACAGTTCCAAAAACAAAGGACACAAAGTGGACAAGAGTTTCTCTGAATTGTGATGGTTGGTGAAAACTCAAAAGGGGTGGAGGGAAACAGAGGGAAAAGAGGTTAAGGTTTGAGGTTTCAGAAGAAAAATGGTGTGAAGGAGAATAACAGAGAGAAGAAGAGTGAAGATAGATATAAAAGCCAAGTGGGAAAGAGACTATTGTGAAGGAGAAGAAAAAAAGGAGCAACGAGAGAGTGCCACGTCAGATGTTGAATTTTGTCTTGTAGGAGAGAAAAATAAATTTTCTTTTTCTTTTTTTTTTTTCTCCATCGAAATCTCGAGAACTCGATGCAATCTTGTGGCTCACGTCGAAAGAGGTCCTCCACACGTGGCGTTCCGCTGTCGCGTCTGTTTCCACTTTTCTGTTTTTTTTTTTTTCCTTTTCATTTTTTTAATTGGCTTCGTTTTCTAATTGGGTGGCCAAAGAAAACTAATAAACAGCGCGTTGTGGATAATTTGGAACAGAGCATACTCGCGAGTGCCACTGCCACAGTGCTACTCGCACTGTCACAGGTGCCACGCCACTTTATCATGATTAATGCGTGGCCATTATTTTCCCAGCTCTCATTCAGATAATTCTGCTTTTTCATAAATATTCTTCTTAGTCTTTCTCTTTTCTGTTTTTTTAATTTCATAATCTTAGTAAATAAATAGCTAATTTAACAAAACTGACACTTCATAGAAAGTGATATATATATATTTTTTGCCATATGAATCAATTAGTATTAAGAGATTGATTATATATGTTTATGCCATACCTTAAAATGTATATAAACGGTTCTTTTTCTTGTTTTTACGCGTTCTATAGTTTGGCAACAGATTTTGACCTTCCCGCATAACATTTTCTGTATTGGACTATGTAATTTTACTTTTCTTAAATAGCATTGAATGTTTCGCATGTTTGAGTTTTATAATTTAGAGGGCGTGAGTCAACTAAATAGCGTTAGAGTACAACACTACATGCCAAATATACAAGTGGGTAATAATATTTCAATAAAATAAAGAATAACATATAATTAATTAGTTGTAGATAACATTAACTATTTATTTATCGTATTAGAAAGAGATTGATTAACATGTTATTATCGAATGAATTAACCCGAAAAAGAAATAATTAATGAGGGTGGTTGTGACTTGTTGTGACAGTTTGGAAATGGAAAATAAGAGGATATTTGTGAGAAGGAGAAAAAGGGTTAAATATCTTAAAAATTAGGGTTGGGCAAGAGTGAGGTGTGGATGAAAAAGAGCGAGGCACAGAGGGCGTCGCTTTCACTTTTTGCGCTTTTCGCCACGTCACTGCCACTTGCCGCCCCACTAAGAAAACACCGCCACGTGTGCATTCAACGCAGGGATAGCGATCATTTGACACCACTCGTTTTTTCCTTGCATTTCTTTTTTCTCAAAACCCTCGCAATTTTCTGGCCACAAATTTTGTTCGCCCTTTTTTATTTCTCACATTCGCATTCATGAGTTGACAAGCCCAAAACCTGAATGCGCGAAATGTCACATTAAGCAAATGAAATCGCCGCCTAATCTTTTTACGTCAATTTTTAACCAATTCTAGAATATTAAACTATCTTTTTAACTATGATTTTGTAAGCTTATTGTTTATTTGAAGAAGGATTAATTAAATATCTTGGTAGGGTTAATGTTGGTTAAGTGAAGAACTTTATGAAGGAAGGAAGAGAGACATTTGAATGAAGACTTTAATGGGTGTTGGACAGAGGCAGGTGTGAGGTGGTAGTAGAACGTGGAGGTTGCAGTCGTGATTGAAAATGGATGTCCGAGGGACCAATGTGTCTGGGCAGATATTGAGTTTCCGGGTCTGACCCTGAAGACACTGTTTGTTGAGGAGACAACAACAACTACATCACTTGCATAAGTTACCTCTTTATTTCATGGGTGTCGGTTCCATTATTCAAAAATAGATTTAACTTTCGTTTGTTCAATTCCATAAGGTTCCAGAACAGCAATACATATTCTTATTCTTCTTTTTGAACACATATAAATAATCATACCTCTTATTGAGTCATGCTAATATTGGTCTCATGCTGCTCAATGAAGTCTAAATTGAATAAAAATGAAAATTTTACTTTTAAAATTTAAAATAAAAATTTTAAATTAAACTTAATTTTATAAAATTAATTTATAATATAATATTTGTATTTATTTATATATTATAAATTACTTTTATTTTTATTTAGAATTATAATATTATATATATTTCTTATGTAAGACTATATATTTATAATAGTTAACGAATAATACGATTATATTAAAAATAAGATTAATTTATATGAAAGCAAACATCATTTCTGATTAATTCATATGAAAGCAAACATCACTTCATAAGTTAATTTGATAAGATTAAATTAAGTTAAAAAATCTATTTCTCAAATAAAATTTTAAATATTAAATTACTTTATAAATAATTTTCTGTATATAATTCCCGTTGTACACAACATTGACACGGTATTTAGAGTTCTTGACATTGTATGTAGAACATGCTCCATTAAGCTATAAAAGGTATGTGTGAAAAAGAAAACAGTTAGGTGATATTTCTATTTCATACAGAATAAATCTGATTCATGTATGCTTTTTTAGAAGGACTGACTTAATTAGAATGTCGTAGAAGTCTATTTAATAACTTCTAAATAATCTAAATAAATTGAATTTACATATAACTAAGTCTAGTTTTAACTTGAATTATTAAATATATAATTTTAGTATATCAACAAAATTAATATCATTATATTATTATTATTATTATTATTATTATTATTATTATTTAAAGACATAAATTGTTAAACAGATTTTTTTAATAACTTAAAATTCAGTCTTAATTAAATAACCTTTTAAAAGTATCTTGGTTTGAATTATATTGTAAATGAATGTAAACTTAATGTGATTACATTATACCTTATTAAAATATCAAGTTGGATATCAGTATGATACAAAACAAAGCAAATGAAAATTAAGTCACAAGAAAATTTTCACGCTATAAATAGTCATATAAAATCAAAGTTTTAAATTTGGCTTTTTACTTACTACTGGATCAATATTTCATGGACTTAAGTGTAATTTTAATTCCTCAAAGCCTTTCAATAATTATTCCAGAGAAAGAAGTTAGATTTAGTTGTTTCTGTTTTTGTAGAGAGTTTTACAAAATCGTTATTTAGTATGGAGAAGTTTATCACCCTTGTACTTTCTTATAGAACTGTGAACTTTTATGTGGGTTGATATCTCGTGTGCTTGTATATATTCCTCGTTATTGATAAAAGAAAAGTAAGAAAAAACATTTTAGATCTTATTTTTATACGTTATGAATAATTTTTTTGAACTTGCTTATAGCATACTAATTGTGAAAGAAATTAGAAGATTTTTTTTTTTTAATTTGGATGTAAATTTAGACTTAATTGAAATAATTAGAAAGAGTTTAACGTAACAAGTTTTGTTTGAATGATTTTTCTCTATAAATACTATAACTATTTGTGTTTAATTTTTATATTATATACATATCAGTTTTAATTTTATAGATATTTATGTTATTTTTTCTTATTTATAAAAAATTTAATGTGGATAAACTTTTTGTGATTGGCTCATGAATGGTTAACTTATTATTATATCATTTCCATAACGAGGTACATTCCTCTTTGTTATTCTTCTATTAGATTTTTTTTTGTTTTGATTTTCCATTTTCCTAGTCTGGGAAAGAGGGAGTGACTGGGAAGAGGGAGTGAGGGAGATAGAGATAAACAAAGATAAAAAGAAATAGATAAAAAAATTATGTGATAATGTTTTAACTTTAAGTTCATTATTGAAATGAGGATAAATACTTATTTAAATTATTTTGGTCACTTTTAAACTATGTGACTATTGATTTTAGCAAAACAAAATGTCTAATTGAGTAATTGAGTGAGATCTAAAAAGAATTGAAAGTATTTTTTTGAATTCATTATTTCTTATCCTTTTAGTCAAGGGATAAAGTGATAAGAGTTGAAAATGTTTTTTTTTCCATTAAAGTATTGTCTATTTTAAAGAGATATTGCATATTTTAAAGTTTCATAACAGTTATTATCTTTTAAAGATGTCTTAAAGAATTAGGAGAATAAGGTGTATTTAAATTGTCCTTGTCTCCATTGGTAAGGGATGTGTACCCGAGTTTGATAAGTCCCTCCTGGTATGTATATACAAATAATCTCTATGATTATATATTCATTATTATTATTATTGTTTTTATTAGGACTATTATTATTATTATTAGTAAGAATAATATTAATAATAATATTCATCATAATATTAATCATATTAATATCATTAATATTATTAAAAATACTAATAACAATAATAATATCATTAATAATAATAATTTTTACAAAATTAATTATTGATATTACCAAAAAAAAAAATCTGTAGGTAGTTATTTACCAATTTAGATCAATAGGTAATTACCTACAAATTCAAATTTAAATCTATAGGTAATTATAATTTTATAGGTATACCTACAAATTTTTCCATAGGCAACATTTGCGTATGTAATTACTTACAAATTTTTTCATAGATAAAATTCATAGGTACTTACGATTTTTTCTGATGAAGTAGATCCATAGGTAAAATTTGTAGGTAACGCTAAATTTATAGGTAAATCGATAATTTCTTATAGTGTAAAGAGCCTAATTATACTAAAGTTTTAAACGATTTAACTATTAAAAGTTTGTTAAGTCGAATAACATCAAGTCATAGTTGACTAGTTTATTTTAAAGAAATATATGAAGATAAAAAGATATTTTGAAATGTTGTGATATAAAATCATAGATTGATACATTTAATCAAAGTGTTTTAACTAATAACTTATTGGAAGTGAGACCCATTAGCTCATACGCTAAATAAATCAGAGTGGATAAGCCATTAGTGCATGGCTAATAAATAAAAGGTCAACAAGCCACTTAACACATAAATTAATAAATCAAGATTGGTAGGTACTTAGTACATAGATTAATAAATCAGGACTGATAAGCCACTTAACACATAGTTAGTAAATCAAGGTTGATAAGTCATGTTGAGACTAATAAGGCACTCAACGAATGGATCATGTTAGGGTCAATGAGCCACCTTATGCATAAAAATTTGTAAGTTTTATAACTTATTGTAGGGTCGATAAGTCACCTCGTGTATAAACATAATTGATAAGCCATTTTGGAACTTATAAGCCTCGAGCATAAACTCAACTGATAAGTCGTATATAATGAGACTTATAAGCCACATTGTACATAAACTTGACTGATAAGCCATATTGAGTCCTATAACCCACCTTTTGCATAAACTTGACTCATAAGCAATATTGTAGCTTATCACCTTAGTTCATAAACTCAACCGATAAGTCATATTAGAATCTATAAGCCTCATTTACTTGTTGTTGTTTCGTCTCAATTTGCCTTCTTAATTTATCAACTACCTACATTATGAGACACAAAGTTGAAAAATCTCCTTCTTCTAGGGCTTGGGTTGAGGACCTCTCATGATGAAGTTGTGGATAATATGATATTACAGTGTAAGACCAATTTTAATGTTTTCCATAAACGACGCCAAATTGTTATAACCTAAAGTACCTCAATCTAATTCGTAAGATTTCTAGCTAAAACATTCAAATTTCGTTATTTTGTTCACAATGAGAGGTGTATTTTATAAACACTAGTAATCATTTTATTATCTTTTAATCTTAACTAATATCACTAATATTATCTAATTTTATATTTTTCTCTACTGATTCCAAATGCTAATAGCAAGTATTCCATGATTATTGTCTAAGATTGGGTGGTAGTTTTATTGAATCTCTTTCTTTAATGACTAGAAGGTCCCATAATTGATTCGATACATTCAATAGAATATCATGCTAATAATTAGACTTCTAGCTAGAAAATCCAGAATTTAATGAGTTTGTTCACAGTAAGATATATATTTTATAAGACATAATTAATTGTTTTGTTATACTATAAATTTTAATTAATATTATATAATCCTTGAAGTTTTTTTTTCTCAACCAATTTCAAGTACCACGATTAGATATCCTCTTATTTTTTTCTAACATTCCATAGTTTTATTGAATCTTTTATTAATAATTAGTAAGTTCTATAACGGACTAGTTAAGAAAGAGAAAGAGATATAAGAAGAGTGATTCTCAGCACTAACTAAATCAAAAAGAAATTTAATTTCAATTTATGTTTGATTAAGTTGAACAAAACACACAAAAAAAAAAAAAACAATTTTAAAAAAAAAAAAATAAAAAATAAAAAAAAAA
>Ga0099825_1003408_pt1 | contig 21153 bp, 11 predicted proteins | sample SiratroredBW_FD_76838 | JGI IMG/M metagenome (GOLD analysis project Ga0099825, IMG submission 76838) | Root nodule microbial communities of legume samples collected from California, USA - Siratro red BW | ecosystem: Host-associated > Plants > Roots > Nodule | place: USA: California | collected... | reverse complement strand
TATATATATATATATATATATATAAATATATATATATATATCATATTTAATACTTAATATATTTTAAAAAAATTAAGATGATTATTAAGAAAATATTGCACAAGGTTATACTATGATTTATTTTTTTAATATAATATTAAAATTAAAATAAATACTTTTTATATCTTGCAAACATAAAAAGACATTTCTTGTTTTTTTATTTAACAAGTATGTATCATCCATATGAAAAATTTTACAAATCCACAAGTAACTGGTGATGGTGATAAAGTTGGTCTATGAACAGCTGTTATGGCGAAAATACTTGGAGAAACTAAGATGACACAGAAACCAGAATAGACCATTCATGGATATCTTGGCCATGGCAGAAAGCATGAATAGACCATTCATCACGAATCTCTCTTGAACATGACGACGTGTCATCCTAAAAATTACTTTTAATTATTCACATTCATGGCTAAACTCAAGATTAGTTCTGCATTAGTGCCTGTGATGAAAGAGAATCATAAAAGAGACAAGAAGGATTACCAAAACCCCAGATACAGAAACTGGAAATCTTATGCTAACAAAAAAGTAATTTTGTATAAAACTATGTGATGCTCAAATATCATACAATTAAAGTCTCTATGCTAGACTTTTTGGGCATATTACAGACAGGACAAACTTGTAGAAAAGGTTCACAAGTTTTACACGAACAGAGATGCCTGCAAGGAAGAAACATAAAACAAGATTTTTGAGAATTACAACATTTGCAGTCCATTGTCTTTTTCCTAATTTGTTCCACTTCTCCTACCCCACCACGCCACACCGTCTTTTCTCCCGTTCCTTCCTCCATAGCTGCTGTGATTTTCATGTTATCATCGCAACACGACTTTGCATCCTCTGATATCATCGCATGCACTGCTCTTTCCTTCACCTGTTCTAAGTTGTTATGAAGACACACTACCATAGCCTCGTTTTCCTCAGCCACCTTTTTCCATGATTCCTTCTCTACCTCCAACCTTCTCAAAAACTCTTTCAACTCCCTCGTTTTCTTCGTTGCTTGCATTATTTCTTCATCTTTCTGTCTCAACAAATGAAGGGCATTCAATTCCATCTTCTTCAATAACTCCGCCATGTGCTGTTTCCTTTGCTCTTGCAGCAAAACTCTCAACTTTTCATTCTGCACAAATACAAAAAACCAATTAGACTGCTTGTGACACAAACCTAAGATGTCAAAAAAAAACTGTTTACAAACTTAAACCAGCAAACAAATTTCTCAATTGTTCAAGGACAAAAAAAGTCAAGGCATTAAATAACAGTTCCTTGATATCGCAGATAAAAACAACCGACGCAACCACAATTTCCGTGGCGTTATGGTGGTGGACCTCCCAAATTCTCCGCCGGAATCACGGCGATTGAAATTTTATAAACCTTGAAAAGTTTGCCAATGAAATGCAAGCAAATTCCTTAAGAGATTAATGCTATACAATAACTAACCTGAGATCTGATATAGTGATCAATCTCCATCTGTTCATGAAGTTCAGTAGCCAAATTTTGAGGATACGAGGAGGATAGAGGTTGAGCGTTGTGATTGAAGTTGTTGAAAGCATTATGGTTGACATTTGAACTAGGAAAACTAGAAAAGGTGGGATCAACAAGAGAACCACTTTGACTCATCTGCCTAGCATGGTGTAGAGGTTGCAGACATTGTTGTTGTCCTGGTTGCTGCAGATTATGCTTATGACCATAGGCTTGAGAATTCAAACACACCATCGATTTCTTTGACCCATAAAGCTGATCGTTGGGATACAACTGTGCTTCAATTGCCATATCGAGATCCAATCCAATCACAAAAGGATGACCCAAAGGGCGCACACAAAAAATAAACAACAGCAGAAAGCAGAAGCTTTTCACGAGATCCTCTTTTTCACCACATTTGGTTTGATTGCATGGAATAAAGGATCCAAACACAAGATGGTTAAAATGATCAGAGTACTAGACAAGGTAATTGGCTGTGATTCGCTGGAAAACGCATAAGAGCCAAGAATCAGAGTTGTCCGTGATAAAGAGTGGCAGTGCTCGGTGTGGAAGGACACATATATATAGTTGTATGAAGAGAGCTGTTAAAAAGATTTGGAAATAAATTAATGAATAGATTTGAATGAATGAAAATAGTAACTGAAAAAGTTTAAAAGGAAACAAAGAAAGGGCCTAGGATACTGCAACATTTCTCTCTCTTCTTTCATAACTTTCTTCCTCTTTTTTCTCAATAATTTATCCTATAAGCATTAAATACACAAGTGTGGGACGCGGTAAGCAAAGCCTCACCACATGCACATTTTGTGACTGAACTATCGGGTCAGAGGCGTTTGTTTGCATTTGAATTTCAGAATTCAATTTCATTCGCTACTGTGTCACAAAACTGTCATGAATTATGTGAAAAAGTAAGTTTCCGTTTCAGAGTAAAAGGAAAACTGTCAGATTTTTTTAGCAGTTTCATCTTTCACATAGCGTAGCATTCTAAACCCACCAATTTTACTGACCAACCACAACCCTGGCCTTTGCTCACTTTTTTTTTTTCATCTATTATAATGTAATATTATTTTTCTAATTTTAAGACATACAACCCCATTATGTTTATTAGTGATTTAGGTGAGATTGTTGCCCTTTAGAAGTTTCCCCTTCAGATTTCACTAAAGTTATTAAGAAATTAACAAAACAAATATACCATAAATCTTCCTATGGGCATTTAGCTACTTTTATTATACTATAAATAAATTAAATTAAAAAAATAACATCTTCTGTTTAACATCCTGATATTCAATTAAAAAACGGAGGAAATCTGAATCATTTTAATACATAGACCAGAAATCAAATCTTGGTCAACATATGTGAATACAATAAATAAATAATTTAACAATCCAATCAGAACTAAATATTAAAACTATCTTTCATATCATCAATTCAAAAATAGATTAAATAACTCAGAGAAAATGTAACTCTTAGCAATCTACTATTAATAGGCTGAAACTTTTGATTGTGCTTTTATTTGTATAATAAATTATATGTTAACCATTATAAGTAGGGTTATTGACTTCCGGGTGGACCCAAGGGATTGACTCTTTTGAATAATAAATTTAAGACAATTAAATATTGTGGCTAATTAATATTGCTAAGTTATTTATAAATTTTAATTGAGTAGGTTTTTAGACACTTTAATTGTTATCAAATTTGAGTTGATTAGTATAATATCAGTGTCAAAAAATTTTATTATTAATTGATGAAAAATATAATTAGTATGACTTTTATACTGTTAACTTATAGTATCATTTATTTATTTTAATTATATCACTTATAATTTATAAATGCCAACATGTAAGTTTTCTTACGTTAGGTGTTTGGTATATCACCGTTTTATTCTATATTTAAACTTTATAATTTATTATATTCTTATTTAGATAATTAAAGTTTGTAGAATTTCTTTGGATATTTTAAAATCATTTCCTTGTTATACAAGCAGCGGTGTCAGGAAAAATATGGTAAATCTCATTAATAAAAATATCACATCTTTTGAAGAAATTTTATCAGCCTTTCCTCCTTTGAGTAATGCTGATTATTAATATTTACTATTTTACTAACTATTAAGATTAATTGTTAGCAAAAATTAATATAATGAGAGTTGAATTAGATGTAATAAAAAAGACCCAATCTCTCAAAATGATATGGTAAATCAAAATTTAACTCTTTATCGAAAGATATGTCATATTTAAGGCTTGATGTTGTCTGCAATAAGATTTTGGATTGTATGCGAAGGATAGTGGATACATGTGAGAAAGTAAAATATTTTGTAATTTTTTAGCAATCTTACCCTCTCATACACTCTATGGAACACCACAACCCCACGTTAATCATCTAAGTGATTAAAATTATATGCATGTCTCATAATTTCTGGTAAAAAATTCATCAAATAATATATTTTATATTTTTTCAGTGGGATATGTTATTTTCTTCTGTATGCAAGTGTTAGTTTTTTTCTTACCTTCCAGAATATTTTTTAACAAAATTAAGAAAATAAATAATTTAAAAATATATATAGAATATGGGTAATTCTATTTTTAAAATTATATATTTTATATTAGAAAAAATTAGAAATTGTATTTAAAAAATTACTTTTTTTTTTAATTTCAAACCACTACTTTTATATTTAGTATAAGTCGTATTTTAGAATATGTTTTCTATATTAAAATTTGTGTTTTAAAATACGATTTCACATATTTATGTTTTTTAAAAAACATTGATTTTGATAATTCTGTAAAACAATATACCGAAAATGTAAAAAAATAAAAATCATAAAGTGTTGTCATGTCAGTAGTAATACATTCTTTTTAATACTTATTTATTATCAATTAAATTTGTAAAAATTATAAAACAAGAAAAAGAGACATTAAATAAAAAATAGATAATAGAACTTATGATTTTCCATGTATATATTTTATCCGTAATAAAAATATTTAAAATAGTATATTAAAAACATTATTGTTAATATATTTTTTATGTAGGTATTATATTACAATAGTCTAAATGTCACATAGATAAGGACTCTATCATGAACCTGGTGTGATTGCTTTGTGGAAAGTAATGAAAAGCATTTAGTACAATATGTTGAATACTTTTTAATTTTAAAAGTCAATGAAAATTATATTTATTAAATAACACCATAACTGACAGAATGAGTACTGATACTAAATAATAAATATATTTCATTCATTCATTTTTCAAAATAAGTTATTGCTTTCCATAAGTAATTAATAGAATTAAAATAAGAATAATATGTAATAAAATAAAACAGAATTAAATTATTTTATAATATAAATATTTTATCTTCATTAAATACTTATGTTTTTATTTATCTCACTCTGTTGACTTCCTAGGTATCTGATTAACATCCTCTGTTTAACATAAGTAATTTTTACTTTCCTTTAATTATTTTCTATTATTTATTTATTACAAAAAATAATTTTTTGAATTTAATAGCTATCTACATTAATAAATTTTACACTATACAAATTTTAATATTAATTATTTTTTTTTGACTGTACGATTTTTTAATTATATTTTATTTTCAACTTGAAAGTAACGAATCACTAAGCTAAAAAAAAATTCAGAATACAAATCAAAACTATTAGATTTTTATGTAAAGTTTTATCTGATATATAAATGTCTCTAATAATTTTATACCATGTTGATAGTGTATTATATCAATAATGTAAAAATTTAATATATATATATATATATATATATATATATATATATATATATATATATATTATCAACTTTGCGCATGCATATCCATAATATCTACAGTAATAAAAAATTTTCAGAAAGATATTAGAGTCCAATAACTTCAATCAAATTAATATATGTAATCTTTTTATATCGTCCTAGCCGAAACCTAAATGATTTCATACATATTTATATTAAAAACATATAATTTTAAAATAAAATAAAAATAAAATTGTAAAGATAAATGAAAGAGTTGTATAATTACTGGAGTTGATCAATATTGTATAGTTAGTTTTTAAAGAAATAATAAATTTATTGATTAATCAAATAATAAAATTATTTTTATTTTATAAAGAGTACCAATACCAATTATTTAAAAAAATATATCATTTAACTAGAATTATCATTTAAATTTCGTTCTTTCATTATTAAATTATTTAAAAAAATATTACAGTTATGTTTCAATTGATAACTATTTTTATAATTTTATCATTTCACCACTTTTGAACGATAATTTCTTAAAATATTTCATCGAAAGTCTTATAATATAATTTCAAAACTTTAAAAATGTCACTATATGTTTTCAATGACTGTTCTTAAAGAACTGTTATAAAAAAAAAAAACATTTTGTAGACATATTTATTTTCTTAACCAGTTAATTTTATATAACTAATGTATAGTGTTTTTAGTACCTATTTTTTTTTTTTAAATACGGTACATAGTTAATTAAACACTTTTATTTAAGTGATTTGTATTATTCAGGTATGTTTTAAGTGGTTGTGTCTCAGTTTAATTGGAACATGCATTTCACGATCTAAAATATTGAAGAGTAATATAAACTAAGTCATTCTTATTTTTGTGTATCAATAATGTACATCATATAATAAACAAAAATATATTAATTATTATAATAGAAAATTAAGTTGGACAACCAAAAGAATTTTTTTTAAAATGTTTCAAGACAACATAATATCAAGGACAAAATATAAATAAATATTTTTAACTTAAACTAAAATTTTATAATTTATTATATACTGAATTAAATAAATATTTTATTAAATAAAAAATAGAAGATGTATTGTAACTTAAAGTTTAAATTTTTTATTTTTGTAGTGGATCGTAATCTTGAGATATTAAAATCAATAATAGATTCGAAGTTGTCTACTTTAATAAAAATAAATTCATTCAGAACCTTGACTAAAAAACAGGAACAATTTTACATTAAAGCCCGTCAAGATTCAATATATAAAATAAAAAAAAAAAAACTGCATTACACATTGGAAACATAATTTTCAAATATATATAATTATAAAAATTTATACATTTCTATTTAAAGTCAAGTATAAAAAGAATACAATTTTACATAAAAAGTCTACTGATTTTATGCTGTTTTAGCTTAAAATTTTAAGATTTTTTTACTTCAAATTTATCGGTTACAAAGTATGTTTTACAGTTATTATATCAAATTTGAGAGTTAAACAATTAAAATGTATCTTTTAAAAATCAAAAGACAGTCTTAAAAGTAAGATAAAAAAAATAAAAATCTAAAGAACATTGCAGAGAGAAAAATAAGACTAACAGTGTGCTATGGGACCCACAACATTCAGGCAATATTGCCAGAATGGAAAATTAAAAAAGAAAACTAAAATGAGGACATAATAAAGTATTTTAATCTCTTCTCTTGAAAATTGAAAGATCAGTAATTCAAAGAGATACATCAGCTGAAATTGAAAGTGAGATGTATCCTAATATTAATTGTTAACTAAAACTTTTCATAATCTTCTTGATTAATTATGTAGCAAGCAGAGTTGTTGGCCACATACAATACCTTGTAATCATACATCACTTTCTACAAATATACAAGTTCCATACGAGGAATAACAACCTTCCCATTGTTTTGAAGACAAGATGTAAGATATCAGCTAATCACTTACGCAGAATTTTATTCACAATGATGTGGGTTTTAAGCATATATTAACCTATGTTGATTTCATATTGCTTTCTGAGTGGTTGATAGCGTGTATATATAGACCTTCTCATCAACCAAAAGCCAAAAGGTACACGTAATAACTTCAAGTTATATATAGCTTTGTTTTGAGGAGTGGGAGCCAACCAGAGTTTTTAACTACAAGTGAAAGCAAAAGAATTTTATTTTATAAAGAGCGCACATATAATGGCTCATAAAAAATGATATAAGGACTATTAAACGTATGTGTACCGATCCTAAGTTGGGTTGAACTTTGGACTTCATACTGAACCTATCTTTTTGGAACTTCACATGTAATCAGAGGAAGGTAAGAGCATGACCCACCTTGAGTTTGGACTCTTACGTTGGAACCCCAAATCACGGAAACATTATATGTCAGCCAAGACATCAAACAATACCAAAAAAATAAGAATAAAAAGAATCATGTTTGATTTCCCTTGGTGTTTGGGAAAAGTCATGGCGAGGCCACAGCACAATATATTTTAGCATTTATTTGAGATTTGGTTTGGAAAGATTAAAAGGGGTTAGAAAGAAGGGTGTGGTGAGGTGGTGAATGGTGATGGACCCACGTGCAGGCCACCCACTTTGACCCCATGAATCAACTCCCTAGTCTCTGGGGCGGCTCTTGCGCAACCGCAACCAAAGGGTAGGGTGCAATCCATGTGAAACCCAAACCAACATCACTGTGCCATGCTATTGCCAGTACCACATTCACTCTCCTTTATTATTCTTTTCTTATCACTATCACTCTTCTCAAAGAAAACCCATCATCTTTCTCGTGGAAAATGGGCTTTGCTTTTTTCAAACTATATATATTAAAGATGGGATATTGTTCCATTACGCGTACCCCATTGACGCAAAAAGTCTTTGCAGCAACTTCTCAACTACTTGTCTTTTTGTTTCTTTGCCTTTCAACCTTGCCCAAAGTCACATTAAACTTCCTAAGTAAAACCAAGTCCATCTCCACCTCCAAGTTACCTGTCCAGGACTTTAAAGAAGCGTCACAAACAACTATTTTTTTTTTCTAAAAAAATCAAGTCGTTCAACATCGTCATAATTGTTCACTTTTGGACTTTGATTTCGCACACTCATGAAACTTGGATATATGGTTGATTTTCCACCAAGGAAAATCTTTGGTGGACAAGGTTCTTGGTAGTGTCATTATTCCGTCTACACCCGCACACTGTTACGTTGTGAAAGTGATGATGAATTCAAATTTTTGCGCAATGGCACAGTCCAATTAACTAGTCGTAGTACCAACTTCTGAGTCACCCTTAATACATATTGATATGTAGGCAAAGTAAGGCTATCTATTGAAAAATGATGCAAGTGTAATAGAGTTTTCTCCATTTAATTTCACTTGAGAAATCCTAGAAACACCACTAATTAAGCATTGAACCTGCTCATCTCAACGAGTTATATATGGTGTTACTAAATCAAAACCCTGTCCCACTCCGCTAGTACAAAATTGAGTTGAAAAGCAGCGTCTACTTTTGGTATGTCTTTTATTATATTTTGTAAAGAGGTTAAAGAAGAGGCGATTCAATGCTTTTGGTAAACTGTGGACCACCGCCACAGTGGATAGGATAATTGAAGAAAAAGTTGGTGAATTTATCCGTACATGGCTTGGGTGAAACAATGATGTGTTGGGAGTGATAAACAAGTTGCGTGGTCTTTGGTTCACAAGGATCACCTCTGTTTTGTTCCTTTTGTTTGTATCTTCCATGACACAGATATTAGATAATTGGATTTATACATTTTATTGTTAGTCAATCATGTGTTCTTATTCAACATCTACCCTCTACGTACCAAATGCTTATGTTTTCCCATCTCTCAATAAATCACAAACCAATACAATAGATAACGTTCATTTCGATTATTGCGATGTAAGTGTCTTCTCTACATAAGATAAATATAGACATATACATACATACATACGAGTCTTTCTATAATAATAATAATATAAAATATATACTTTCCGGAACCTGCCATATTTTTAACACACTCAACATGATGGTATAGTATAATAACAAATTGGCAGATTCACCGTAGTTTATTGCCATTGTCTGTTGCATGCATATGTTTATGTGTTTGGTGTTTGTGCCACTGAAGATGCACACACATGTATGCATCTACATATACATATATATATATATATATATATCAGGGTCAGTTTTCCATATTAGCTGGCAATTTAATTAACTACATACAGGAGGGGATTAAAACAGGTAATGGAATATAAAACTTTTAGTCTGTTAACCGAACTACTATACTAATTTTAAAGCATGTTTTCTTTTGTTCAGTATTTTCAGGCAACATCTACATAATATAGGGATAATACTATGATTTTTTTATTGAAGTGTTTGTTTAGTTAGAAAAAAAAAGTAGATAATAATTTATTTAGATAAAAGTTGATGATAGGAACAGATAGGGGGCTACTTTAGTTTTGTAGATTGGAGAGGTCTGGAAGATCCCATGCATCTAGAGGTCGCTTTTCTATGCCTAACCCAAAACCAAAGAGAGGGAAAAGAGATGAGCAATGGTTCTCGTGTATCATTGACTCCAACACCTCCCACTACCTCCTCCTTTATTGCTTACCACACACTGAGTCAGTGAGTAAAGTCTGTCTGTGGATTTGGATCATTCACTATCTTAATTTCAACTGAACCCCCCATCTACCTCATCCTTCTTTCTCTCTCTTCTCATCAATACCTTTTCTTTAAAACACACTCTCTCTTTATGTCCTTATCCCTTTCCCTCTTTCTCCTCCTTCACTTGTTGCTTCTCCCAAACTTCACACTACACCCATTTCTACGTATCTATTTTTCTTTTGCCTTTTAGGTTAACCTCTAAAATACACTTTTTCTTCCCACTTCGCAAACAAACTAATCATTCGTCACTTTCTCACTTCTATACATTCATTTTCTTATATCTTTACTTCATACTCTACATTTCTTGCCATTTTCTAATGCAAATTTTCACTATTAGAGAGGTTCATTTTCCTACTAAATTTAGTCATATTTTTAGTTGACATCATATTTCAAATATCATTTCTTATGTAAGGAGGAGTACTATTATAGTAGTAAACTGATTGATCTCTTAGGATTCATTTTTTTTTTTACGAAAACTTATTTGCAATCTCGAAAATATTTATTACGAACTTACAGAGTTTTTTATTTTTTATTTTATTTTTTTTTGTGTGAGAGTCTTTTATTTCTATATTTTCTTCCGTGTCTACACGATTATTTCACATTCTAGGATGGAAAAAAGTATTTGCATGAAAAATTAGAGAATCCTTTTCTAACTTTACTGTAAGTTTCATTTTTATTTAATTATTTTTAATTTAAAAAGAACCTCTAGGAATATGAATACTATCTAAACATGTTTTTAGATATGTCCAAAAATAATATTCTAGTTGGAATACTTATCTAAACGTGATTCCTGAAACTTGAAACAAATGTAGGCTAAAAAAACCTATTATGTCAAGACAGATATGAATGTTTACGTTACGTTGCCTTCAATTCTGGTTTCTTTCTTTTCTTGTAATAAAATTAAATTATCTTTCTTTATATATATATATATATTAAGAAAAATAGGTCTTGACCCATTTACTTATTATTTTCCCATTCTATTTTTCTTTTTTCTTTTTCTTCTTCTCACCTCTTATTGTTTATATTTTCTCTTTATCTTTCTTCTTCAACTTTTGTATAAATTATTGATATTATTTTCTATAATAGCTCCTACCCGTTAGAAGATAACAGAATACGGAGTAATTATGTCCAATCAAAATTTAATTTAATAAAATCATTTTTACTCTAAAGATTTCTTTAGTGCAACACCTAATTATTTAACTATATATGTATGTGTTTTAATTTTTATTTGTCTGGTTAGCTGAGAAATAATATTCTACGACCTAGTGCAATATTTGATTTGTATTTTGGTTTGTTTAATTAGTGACATGTTTTTATATATCTAAATCTTTGAGAGTTTTTTTAACTCTCTTTTACTTGTTACTAGACTTCAAACAATTGTCAATTAAAAAAAACTATCTTAAAGCTTGATTTTAGACAAAAAAAATTGTTAGCACTGTAATTTTTCACTATGTGTTTGGGTATGTAAATTGATATGAGTTTTATTTACGTTATCTTTGGTTTAACAAGTAAAATATTATGATTTGATTCAGGTTAGTTTGGAATTGAAACTTGTTTTGAAAACTTTTAGCAAAATTTTTGATTTTGTGTAATCTGTCCAATTCGTAGACTCAGATTTTTTTCCAAACTTGATGTACTTGGTAGATTTTGACAAACTCAGTGAAATTGATAATTTTGCTTAACAAATTATATTGTACTCAATAAATCTTAACTCGAGGGCAATGAAATAATTTTTTATTTTAATTTGCTTAGCAATTTAGCTTTATTTCAAAATATTACGTTTGATATAATTATATGAATTCAAAAAAGTTTAAAAAATTATATTTATGCATCATATGAGTATTAGATTATTTTTTATTAATTTCCTTGAAAAGATGACGATATATTGGAATTAGAATAACTGGGTCGCATACATAGGATGATACGTTGATTGAATTTTTGATTTGTAAAATTAAGTATAAGAATTTATGATTAAAAGAAGAGATATTTGTGTTTCACTCAAGGTTTAAATTATATAAATTAAGACATTAAGTAGAGAAAAAATATAAGAAAGTTATTCCATGATCAAAACATATTTTTTTAGTGTATAACTATTTGTTCAATAATTTAACATAAACCATGAAATTGAGATTTTTATAGATTAAAAGTGCATATAACATGTCAAGTGTTGATCTTGAAAGACGTTTTTGGTATTCTCTATATTGCATCTATTTGATGCTTAGGTTTATATTTGAACGTAAAATATTTTGAAATTAATAAAATATGATATATTAAATTTGTGATAGAATTATGTTATAATAGATCTTATTCTTAATAATTTATCAATCATTCATGTATTTATTATATGATTTTATGTTATTATTATAGACCTAACAATCTTGTTAAGATAGATTTTGGTACCATATTATAAATAGACTTTAAACTAAATTCAACCTTATAAAACTAGATAGATTTTGTTACCATATTATAAATAGACTTTAAAATTAACTCAACTTTACAAAATTAGCTTGCAAAGTGAAATTTACATTCACTTTATAAACTATTGAAATGTCTCATCTCAGGTCTATATAGAATCTCCAAAAATAATATATATATATATATTCTATAAATTCAGTTGACTTTTTTTAAGCATTTGTAGTTAATATTAATTATATTATAATTTGAATTATTGATTGTATATTAAAATTATAATTTATACATTAAAAAATTGTTTTTTTAATTTTAACTAGAATACAGTGAAAGCATGTATTTTAGTCTCTACACTTTCAGTAAACAGAATTATCTAATAACCCTGTACTTTTAAATTGATAAATTTGGTCCTTATATTTTTTAAAAGTGAAAATTTATATCTAATTTATTATCTATGAAAATTAAAAAAGATGTCAAAACAAAAAGTAACTCAACATTTTTTTTAAACAAAAAAGCACACATGTCTTTAATGTTTGAAGATCAAATTCCTTTACCTGAAAGTACTATTATCTTCATCATGTCTAGTTGAAAAGTGTAGATAGAAACTAAAAACTATTTTTTCTTTAATATAATGTATATATTAAAAAGATTTAAATATTATAATTTTAATTACATAAAATAAATATTTGTTTGTATAGTACACATATTAGTTATTGTAAAACTTAAACCCATCCAATCCAGTGTTACATGCAAATGTTTGCAGTATAATATTAGAAGGTAAAAATAAATATCACCTGAATAAAAAAAACTTGTTAGCAGTGTGCTATTTGGTTGTATTAAGGATTGAGGCATGGTATTTGGTTTAAACATAGAGTCGCGATTAGAAATATTATTTTTGTTTAAAATGAATGGAGGTGGTGAGTGGAAGATTTGTGAGTTTTTATAAAGAGAGCATGCTTGTTTTTGGGCTATGCTTGTAGCCTTTACAAAATCAAGAAAAAGAAAAGGGTGTAATAGTAAAATAGCAGTTTGACACTCCACCAAACCACCTCATACACTTAGTAACTTACTTCATTCTCAAACATGGGCCTCCATCAAGAAAGCGAACATCTCCAACTATGCTATAGCCCCAATAGTCTTTACCTCTTCTTTTAATTTTCTTTTCTTATCATATTAGATGAAATAATCATAAAGGTAATAATCATAAAGGTACACAATTATAGCATTAAAATTTCATCACATGGTCATAATGTTATTTACTTATATTATACAATACATATGGTTTGGCTTGAGATATCCTCATTTCTGCATAAAATAATATGATATCGTCAACTAAGAAAACATGGGTGGGAGTGGGAAAATTACATGGCTCAACCATGGAGAAGATCTTATCGCGCTGTCTCAAAGATCTCCTTCCCTAACCACCCTTTTAGAGTTGAAAAACCCACTTGGTTGCCATTGAGGTATATGATCAATTTTGCAGTGTGCAAAATAAATTCCAGCCAGCTATGAAAGGCTTTCAGGAAACTAATAAAAAAAAATGAGTTGAGAGTGTTCAAGGATTTCTTAAGGTCTACTTCAATAGCGGTTACAGTCATGAGGGACACCAGCCAAATTTTCAAGTGAACGAGTCTCTTGAATACATACAAATCATGAAAACTCTATGCTTGTCTTCATCAATAAAGTCGATACCAGTAAAAATAATTTACTTGTCATTTTAATTTAAAACAATTTTAAGCTTCCTATAATGTGTTGAAGTGCTAGATATTATATCACTGAAACAATAAACTTTATATGAGAAAATAAAGTTTTTAGTTAAATTTTATGTAATAAAAGTAAGTTTTACTTTTGACAAAACTTTTAATAATGTTCATATTTCTTACAACTGTTCTATAATTTGTAACATGCATTAAATAAATACACATATATTAATATCAAATGGATCCTTTTTATGAAATTTTCAGAACACTCACGAGTACATGCTTGCGTCATTTATTTATCTTTTTACCAATATATGGGTTTGGGACCCCATTATGATCTTGGGTTTCCTAAATCTATAAACTTTGATGGAGGTGAACATGGATTTAGTCATGGATCTGTGTTGTCCCAATTCAATGGATGGTGATGAAAAAACACCTTGCAAGTTTCTAAGAGACAAAGCAATTGTACAACAATTAAGGGTGTCAAGTTTTTTGGACTCAAGTATGAGTTTCTAGTAAGTGGGTGAAATTCTGGTTAAATTATTGTACAAAAAAAGAAAGATGTTATCAAGTGATTTAGAGCATGTTGTAGTAAAATTTTTGAAGCTATTATGCTACTGTTCTTAAACTCCTGTTAAATCATCTATAAAAATATAATCTTGTGTTCAAAATATTTATGTCTTTGTACGAAATGAGTGTATTATAGATTCCATATTAAATAAGAATAAAGTTATATTATAATATAAATAAGTGAAATAAATTTTAATTTATTCAATCAATTTTGTGAAATTAAATTAGACTTATAAAGTGTTTTAATTTTTTAACATAATATTTTTTTCCTTCTTTAATACAAAGTAGCTTTTTTTTTGTTAATATAACTTGTTATACTAATCATATTTTAAATTTTCTCCATCTACATTACAAGATTTGAGCTTCGAGTTGATTTTCTCACAATAATTAGCATTTCACAACCTTTTCACAACTCAGTTTTTAAGAACAATGTACTTATTAAAGAAAAGTACTCTTTTATAAGTGTGAAGCGAAAGAAAAAAAATATTAAGTAGTCTTTTGGAATGTGAACATTTTATTTAAATCACAGCTTTATCACACTTGTTAAAAAAATATTGTCTAATTGAAAAAAGAAACAAATTAGAGACAAGTTTGATCATACTTTTGAAAATTGTAAATCTTTTTTTTTGAAAAATGACATGCACGTGGTCCTCTTTCTTTTTAAAAGTATTATTTCCCAACTTTACTTTGCCTTCATGCAGAAGTGCTCATGGAAGGGAACAAAAGAAGGAAGTCTTGTGTCGTTTTCTAAATAGCTAATTTTTTCTTTTCCTTTTCCTTTTGGTTTTCCTTTTCCTTTTCTCTCTTCTACAAACCGTTATTGAAGGACCTACGATATAACTTCAAATGGGGTTCAAGATTTTTTTTTAGATGGAAGGGTTTAATTTAATGAGAATGTGCAAAAAATTAAAATTTAAGATGGCCATTGACTCAATACTTGCCCAATAGGATCTTAATGGAAAAAGTTTATCCACCCATATTCGAGGCTTATAATTATTAAATGTATTTGGATTTTCAGTTAGAAAAATAAATTAAGTTGAATTTAATTAAAATTGAAAAGAAAACAATTACTTGTAATTTTCATATTATGAAAAAAGGCAACTAATTGATAATATGTTTAATGGAAACTAACACTTGATTGGAATGTTTCAACCAAAATCCAATCACAACTAAATATTTTTAATTAACATGCTCCTCTTATTCTCCAGCTAGGGACAGTCTGTTGAATTTGAAATTTGGGAATGGGAAAGAAATACTAGTCAACTGGTATTAGCGGACTTGATTTAATATTTTTTATTTGATATTTGACATTTTAAATAAGAAAATAAAAATAGTTTTATAAAAATAAAATTTATTTAGATAATATGGATGTTCTATGAAAACATAATATATATATATATATATATAATATTTATTTTTTAATATCTTATATTATATAAATTTTATGTGTTGATCTATAATTATTGAATATGATTGAAAAATTTATATTAAGTATATTTAATATAATAATTAAAATTGTATATACTATTATCTTTGTTTTCTATGACTTACTTTTCATTCTATTATTTACATAAACATTTCTTATTATTATATTAGATACATGATTTGCAGATTACCAAACCTGTAAGTTATATTTGTTTTATTTTACCTTTTGGATGAATGAATAAATAATATATTATGTTTAATTTCTTTTTGAAAAAACTCATCATAAATATGATTAAGTAATTATACATAATCCTATGTGTGAAATTTCTAGCTTTATATTGGTGTTACATTATATAGTTCTCTATCATTGATAATTATATTAAATGATAACAAATAATACATATGTACATAAGTATTACTATAAATTTAATACGTATATTTTAAAATTAAAAAAATATAATTTTATAATTTTATAATTTTATAATTATTTAGTATTAATATTTGATTGAATAATTAATTGTATTGGTATTTGTCATTTTTGATTTGATCAGTGATTAGACACTTTCAATTTAAATTTTGAGTACTTGATAGAACCTTAGTACAGTGTTTGTGATTAATCGGATGCTTTTTATAAAATAATTAAGAGTTAGAAAATCATTTTGTCCATTTCAAAGATAGGAACTTCTTACAAATTAAATTAATTAGCAGTCAAAATTTTAATATGATATATATTCGTATTTTTATAATTTATTTTAATAAATGATTCAACGTTATTATTCACATAAAACAACAAACTAGTTATTAAAAAGTATTATTTCAATAAGTAAGATATTAATTACTCTTTTTAATTTATTATTAAAAATCTTAAACTCAAATTATTTGTAGAGTTGAACGATAGGAAGTTGTGGTTGGGGTTGGGTCCCGCCACCTTGTTGAGATTAAAAAAGAAGTGAGTGTGATTATCATAATTATTGGAATTGGAAATAGGTGGGCCCATCCAGTTGTGCCTCACTCCAAAGAGAAGAGTTGCAACGGACACTATTGTCTGTGTTTTGTTTTTTGGACGGTCATGGATCCTGTAAAACGATCACCGTCCAAGTGGAGAGAAAGACACGTGTCCTCCCACATTTCATCGCCTTATATCACCCAAAAGATCTTGTGCTCTCACTAACCTTAGCTTTGTCTGTATCAGTATCTCAGCGTCTCAACTCCTTTACTCATATCAGTAAATCTTTGTGGATTCCTTTGGTTTGAAGCGAAAAATGGGTGCTCTGGATCACATCTCTGAGCTCTTTGACTGCTCCAATGGCAGTTCCAAGCTGAAGAAGCGGAAGCAATTGCAGGTATTCTTGATTATTACTTTAGCATGAGATGAGATAGATCCACATAGGAGAAACTAAGTTGAGTTTGTTATATATTGTTATTGGTATGATGTTTTTGCGTGAATGAATGAATCAGACGGTGGAGGTGAAAGTGAAGATGGACTGCGAAGGGTGTGAGAGGAAAGTGAGGAAAGCGGTGGAGGGGATGAAAGGCGTGAACCAGGTGGATGTGGATCGGAAGGCCAACAAAGTCACGGTGGTGGGCTACGTGGAGGCCTCTAAGGTGGTGGCCCGCATAGCTCACCGCACCGGCAAGAAAGCAGAGCTCTGGCCATACGTCCCCTACGACGTCGTTGCGCACCCCTACGCACCCGGGGTGTACGATAAGAAAGCCCCCTCCGGTTACGTGCGAAACACCGATGATCCTCACTATTCCCATCTCGCACGTGCCAGCTCCACCGAAGTCCGCTACACCACCGCCTTCAGCGACGAGAACCCCTCCGCTTGTGTTGTTATGTGACGATCTTTCTTTTGCCCTTTCATATTTCCCAACTTTTCTGTCTATCGTGTTCCACTTCATTGTATATTAGTATTTTGGTTTTCAGAATCTGCGCTCAATCAACTTTTTTTTCATAATATTTCAATTATTTTGTTTTCTTTGCTCCGATTTGCTTTTATCCATATCTTTCTCTAATGGATACTAACTAGTAATTCAAATTCAGAGCTACAGGGTGATAAACTCTTGAAACAACTGTAGGAGAAGTTCCTACGCCTTTATTCATATATGCCAATCATCTCTTCGACTATCTTTCTTTTTCATGGATCTTGCTTCAATTATCAATTCATAATGGAAGACCATGGACATCATCTTTTACTTTAAACCAAACTTTAAGCATTTATGAAATATTTGTTATTTATCTATTCTTGAAGCATTAATGGATCATAAATCCTTCATTTGGTCATTTTCTTTTCACTATTTCTACTTATTGTTCATTTGTTCTTAACATCACATTTATAATTTAAACTTAAATTTCTATTTCACATCAAACTTATTATCTTTCTTTTTTAATTTTAAATATGTTAAAAAAAAAAAAAAATTTTATGTTTTTTGTGGATTTTGAATTTGATTTTTTGTTTATTTTTTCTTTACATAACATTTTTAATTTTAACTTAAATTTTTTTTTTACATAAAAATTATTATCTTTTTTTTTTTATTTTAAATATGTTAAAAAAAAAAAAAAACTTAAGGCTATGTGTGGATCATGAAACTGATTTCTTGTTATTTTTTAGTTGATAACTTTTTTTTTCGGAAATTTTGGTAATATTTGAATTTATAGGTTTTGTTCATAATTTGAAATAATTAGCAATCTTTTGTTATGGACTATCACAAAATAAATTTGTTGTTTAGGTGACAATGTATTTACTTTAAATAATCATGTAAAGGAAAATTTCTCTTCATATTTGTAACGAGGCTTTAAGGGAAACAATTATTCTAACATTGAATTTATGCGTTTCAAGCAACAAGTTATACGCTCAAAGCTATCAGAAAAGCAATATTTAAAACTAATGACATATCGGTCACAAACTATGACGTCATTTTTATAAAAAAAAACTTTAAATGGCATAAAACCTCTTTCTACACAGTAATTATATTTCTCACCAACAATCCAAAATGTTCTAATATGAAAACCTGACATCAATTTCAGTAATCATTTAATAAATGAAATTAGAAAGTTATAGAAAATAACAGATAAAAAATTAAATCAAAACGAAATCCAATTTATCAGCATACTCCCTCCCTTCTCTCTTACCCAATAATATTTCCACTACAGGATTCTCATTGTTTTCCTACATCAACCATAATTACAATTACAAATATTTTAAATTTGTGGTAAATAAGCACTTTAAAATATATAAAAAGTGTTTGTTTATAAATATTATAAAATATAAATCATATTCTAAATTATAACCATCCGTTTAAGTTATAATATATATATTTTTTAACTATTAATAATTAATTAATTAATTATTAATTTTGATATAAAGACGAAATGGTAACTGTTTTTAGGTCGGAACGTAGATGGAAACAAATAAATAGCAATATATAAAGTATATAAAAGATAATTTTGTTGAACGAACATCCAAAGTAGTAAATGAAATATATATTAAAAAAGACAAAAACTTATCGAAGTTAATTTTATATACACTTCAGGGTAAGCATTTTAAAATCAAAATATCCGACAATTAGCCTTGCCTTTTAAACGAATTGTTAACAAAGCCAATATTTTATCTTTCACAATAACCTATAATAGAATGGGATTAAAAAATTTACATTTTCAATATATTTTAATTAAATCCATATTAATTATAATTCACTTTAAATTTTGACATGTTTATAAAAAAAAAATTGATTTAAGGGGTAGTTAGATTTGAGACTTATGGATAAAAAATTATGATTAAAAAGATAGGCTCGATTAAAAAAATAAAAATAAACTAAATTATTGATAGGATATTATCCGCAAACCAGTTTTCATTCAAATTTGTCATGTTAAGTGTTTGTTTAGAATAACTCAACTTAAAATAATGTCCTAAATTACAATGTTTAAAACAATTATAAAAAAAAAAACAGAAAAACTATCTTTCATATTTATAATTAAATAAGAAAGTGGGATTTTTGTTTAGCAAAATCTATGTTATATGATTAAGAAATTAAAACATGTAAAAGGAAGACTGAGAAAAAGATAAATTATGGTTAAAAATAATATAAACACAACGTGTATAAAATATTTTAAAAAATAGATAATTTGAAAGAGTTCAATATAGATCGATGTTGTTTATTTTTTTAGAATAGTGGAATTTTCTATTTTAAAAGCTGTTGAGTAAATGTAGATAGATCGAGCTAAAAAATAGAGTAAATGAGGAAATATTACAGTCTTTTGTGGTTAAGAATAACATGATCACATAAAAATAAGATAAAATAAAGAAAGCCCCACCAATGAATGGTAACAAAATGCGCAAAATAATGGGTGAAAGAGCAAATTTGTCTGCAACGATTGACACGTATTGGTGTGCGAGTAGTATATAAGAGAAGTTCATGCAATGAGCAAATCAGCTTCTGGGTACCTCTCTCTCTGCGTCTGAGAAGGAGGAACCTTGCATTGGCTCACTCAAAGTCTCCTTTCAATTCACATGCAAATAAGTTAGAATGATGGAACACACCAAAAATACCATGGCTCGCACCCTTCTTTTTATGGCCCTGCTTTCCATCATTGTGGTTGCGGCCCATGCACGTGGTGGACATAAGGCAAGGTATGGTCGTCACTTGACCGCTCACAATGTCACTTACGATGGTAAGTCCATGTTCATAAACGGAAGGCGCGAGTTGCTCTTTTCTGGTTCCATCCATTACCCACGAAGCACACCAGATGTAAGCCACTTTTTTCATATTCATATAGTAATCTTGTATTTTCATGCAAAGTAAAAAAAAACATATGGTTCATTACACATTTGTGTCCATGAATAATGCAGATGTGGCCTATCCTTCTTGATAATGCAAGACGCGGAGGCATAAATGTCATTCAAACCTACGTGTTTTGGAATGCACACGAGCCCGAACAAGGACAGGTCAAATATTTGTCGTCTCTTGATTCAATTGCTTTGGTATCAAAAAACTCAAAACGGTGTTGTGAAAATGTTTTTTTTTGTTGTCAATATGCAGTTCAACTTTGAAGGTAATTATGACTTGGTGAAGTTTATTAAGCTCGTTCAAGAACATGGAATGTTTGTCACTCTTAGGGTTGGACCCTTCATCCAAGCCGAGTGGAACC
>Ga0099825_1003406_pt1 | contig 21155 bp, 12 predicted proteins | sample SiratroredBW_FD_76838 | JGI IMG/M metagenome (GOLD analysis project Ga0099825, IMG submission 76838) | Root nodule microbial communities of legume samples collected from California, USA - Siratro red BW | ecosystem: Host-associated > Plants > Roots > Nodule | place: USA: California | collected... | reverse complement strand
ATGTGTCTCATGATCACTATGTACATAGTAATTTGGAAAAATTGTAGATGGAGATTTACTCCTTGAAGATTTAAATGAGTGAGTATTATTTGAGATAAAAATAACCTCTTATATATTTGTATGGAGATGTTCATTTATCCTCACCAGTAACTATAATGTTTTTTTCAAAACTTTCTAAAAACCAAAAATCTGATTTATATATTGATTTAATATTATAATATTTTTGTGATATATTATTATTTTTATGATATATATCTCACTTTCCTATTTTTTTTTTGTGCATGATCAAAATATTAATTTAAAAAAAATAAATGGAAGCTCCAAACCATCCTAATCCATTTACAACAGTCATCACTATATATTCTTCTGAAACTACTTGAATGACCAATGTTGCTGATAATTTTGTTACCTTTGAGGGAGTGGAATATTCAACTTTAACATTTGCTTCAAATTGGACGTTTCTATAATCTTTGATGGTCCCATTATAGTGACTTTCTATATGCCACCTGCGCCGCACTTTAATCTACTTATCAATGTGTTTCCACTAGCTATCTAAAATAAAATTATAAAGATAACTGTACTAGCAAATAATACGTGAATATATATATATATATATATATATATATATATATATACCAGAATGTAAGCATTGAATAGGTAATATATTAAATATGTACTTCTTTTGTTATTCATTAGAAAATAGACCCTATCATGAAACATTCAATTATATAGTTTAGATCAAAAGATCATCTTAATCTTAGATTTAAAACTTTTAGAAAACAAAGAACTGACACCTTCATCAAAAGCACAATGGAAACCATATATATCGGTAAAATGATGTTGCATTTATTTCGCTTGCTTCACCTCATTCGGCTTCTTCAAATCCTTTAAGTAGTTGTTGAATCTAAATGCTATAATTTTTTTTTTCTATAATACTTCCAAAACTTCATTTTTGGTATTAGACGCTAAAATCTCCTTTTTCGAGCTAATACATAATTCTAAAATAGTGTATATGAGATATTCAAATTTAGATGCTTAAAAACAATCAGCTATATTTTGAATATGTTAGAACAACATTTATACAGTTTAATTTGGACAAATATGCTAAAGAAAGAACAGATTGCATAATTGCTATATATAATTTTAAAAAAAATTACAATAAGGGATCGTCTAACGAAGTTAATAACAAACATGTTCATGGAGCGTCCCAGTGATAAAAAGAAAGGGGCCTTACACCTCAGTAAAGATGTTTTGGTGATGAGGTTGAAGATGTTTAGAGAGTTTTAGCTTTCATTTCTTATTGTTGAGTTTTTCACCCATGCTATTCACAAGGAAATAATCAACACATAGGTGTACTAAAATGAATTAAAAAGAAAATGAGTTTTGGAAAGAAAAAAATATTTTCAAAATATTTTATAGCTTTGTTAATTGATTAAGTTTTAGTATAATCGGTCAAACTGTTCTTGACGAGGTTCAAAATAGGATAATTCCCATAACAAAGTAGATTATGCAAGAAATAAACTAAGCTCTTCTGGAGAGTAGTTAGATTTCATGAGTTGACTTTGGGATAGAGATCCCAAATTTATTAGTCATTTCTAGATGACACTCTAGGAACGATTGTATATCAAACTAAATTTTTCAACCTAGTATTAAGGTACTTAATAGGTCTCTTTCCATTTGCTCGGGTTAGTTCTTAAGGATAACCACAAATCTTGGGATGAGTACCTTCCCATAATGAGTTTGCATATAACAGGGTAGTCCATAAGACTACTGGGATCTTTCCTTTTGAGGATGCATATGGGTTCAACTCTTATACCTTTAGATTTGATACCCCTACCAAACCTACATGAATTTATTTACAAAGAAGGGGTTTCCAAAGCAGAATTTGTTAAGAAATTACATGAGCGTTAGGAACAAGATATAACAACAAATTGAGAGATACACCAAAAACAATAGTGGAAGAGAGAGCTAATTTTTTAGAAAGGTGATTGGGTTTCGCGTCACCTACGCCAAGACAGATTTCCTAAACAAAGGAAGTCCGAACTCAACTCCCAAGGTGATGGTCCTTTCAAGTCCTCTAGAGAGTCAATGATAATGCATATAAGTTAGATCTACTTGATGATTATGGTGTTCATACCACTTTTAATGTATTTGATCTTTTTCCTTTTGTAAAGGTACAAATGACGAGGCAAAACCTTCAAATTTGAGGATAGATCCTCTTCAAGAGCAAAGGGATGATTGAAGGCCCATCAACAAGGGACCAGCCATAAAAGCCATGGTCAGTTGATCTCAACAAAGTCAAACTCTTATCAATATGGGCCAACCTTCCAAATTGTAAAGAGTAGTTTAGTGTAGTTTTGGGCCATGTGATGGGCCTGAGAATAAGTAGAGTTTGGGCTTGTATTTGAGCTTTGAGTATAATAGGTTTAGAATTAGTGTTTAGCCTATCTAGGGTATCAATTGGGCTGAGAAAAATTCAAGAGAAACCCTAGATATCCTAGGGTTACATGGAGCACGTTGCACACAAGGAACACATTCAACATGTGTTAAATGTGGATGAAGAGCAAGATAAGCGTGAAACACACATGGCACACTCCCATTAGCTTGTGTAGATCCAGGGTTTTTCTTTGAATTTTGAAATTGTAAAAATTAGCTTCATCTTTGGCCAGCCTCATGCACTATAAATAAAGGTGCTTAACCATTATAAATTTAACTTGGAATTAGTAGTAAATGCCTACCAAATTTCAGCCACACTTGTTCTTTGAATTCTCTCTAGGTTAGATCTTTTACACAAGATTCTAGCTTAGGCACCACTAAGAGTTATCCCAACCTCTCTTAGAACCAAATCACCGAATTGTTCACTTCATTTTCTCCATGAATTCTCACTTCTTCATATTACTTTAACAAAATCTCTTGATAAAAGATTCAAAAAGATGTTTACCAAGTGTGTGTGCAAGGATTTCTTAAGACCAAATAAAGGCCAACTATTAATTTCGAGATGATTAATGCCTAATTATCACAGAGATCTAAGAAAGGAAACAAAAAAGTAAATATGCAAGGATATAAATGAAAGCAATTAAAAATTAGACGAAGCCTAAGTGAAAGTACAAGTGACACTTGAAGCTCCTTGACACACTTTCCAAGACTATATGTTTACTATTACAATGTTCAAATTTGAGATTGCTCTAGAGATTATCCCAAACCACTAAAGCAAGTAAAAAAAATTACAAATGAGAAAAATTAATACACAAAATCCAATAACAAAACAATTCAGTTTACAAAACTGTAATTTTGTATTTGTTTTTGAATTTTCCTTGAATTTGCGCTCCTTTCCTCTTAAGTGTTTCGCTCTTCTATTGGATCCTTCTACTTGTTGATTATCTCAAAGAAAGTCATCCTTGTCACGATCTTCTACTTCTCTAAGATGTTATCTAACAAGTTAGATAACATTTTTCACACAAGATCACAAATCAAAAATTATTCTACCTCAAGTGGTCAATAAGTATTAAATGAAGCTCAAAGCTTGAATTCTTAAACTCAATATATTTGAATCGTGACAAACTCAAAGAGTAATTTTAAATCGACTAAATAAAGAAATTAAAGCTACAAAAATAGTAGGTGCGCAAATAAAATCCTAAGAAAGATTCTAGAATAGATTTTCAAATAAAAACAAAACTATAATTATTTGTTGTTATTCTTGCCTGAATTATGTAAATTTTTATATAATTAATTCCAGGCCAAAAATTCTATCTGGTATGGATATTTTAATGTATGAATTGGCCATAACAAAATTTAGTCAAAAATTCGTAGGAAAAATTTGAAACAAATTTACACAGTAAACAGACACGGAGTTTTGCTACGCCCAACGATAACAATTCACGCTTAGTGCGATGAACTAAACATCCTAGCTTTTACAATTCATCATTTTTCTGTTTCGATTTTTGATGCACCCTTTAAACCCAAATTCAATAACATGTTGAACTATTCAAATCTAGCTCCGCGTTTAAAAATAATATGTAGGTTTTTTTTTACAAAAGTGGTGCAGATTTATCTGCAAATTACAGTATGGGCAGATTTTTAAAAAATTATCTACTTAGTAAGTTGTGCTTGGAAGCACGTTTTAGGATGAAGAAGTCGTGCTTGGTAGCACAACTTCAGTATGCAACACTTTTTTTTTTGTCTTATACAAAGTCGTGTATGCAAAGACGTATTTTGAAGTTTTTTTTTGGACAATCAGAAGTTGTGCTAGGAAGCACGACTTCTACATTAATTTTTTTTAAAAAAAAAACCCTCACAAATACACTTCATCATGATTTATGTATTTTTTCTCACAACGTCATGTATGGGTGATGTATGGAGGGAACAGTACCTTACAATTGTCCAATACAATAGGATTGAACACATTAAAAATAAAAAAGGAAAGTATATTCCAAACAATAATTAAACACCCATGAAATATATGAAAAAATTCCTCTTATTCTATTACATTTTTGAAGTGTTTTGTGAAATTCGCGGCTTCCTCTGCTCATAATATATTTTCTTTTACTATTTTTAGGGTGTTCATCCTATTTTATTAGACAATTGTAAGTTCCCTCCATGCATGACGTCATTTTGGTGCATGCAATGTAATTTTTTAAGGTTGTTTGTACTAGACTGGCAAAACAATATGAAATAATATTGTATGAACATTTCGTACCACGAGAAAAAATACATAAATCATAATGAAGTATAACTGTGAGGGTTTTTTTTCAAAAAAAAAAGTTAGTGTAGAAGTCGTGCTTCCTAGCACTGATTGTTAAAAAAAAAAAAAAATCCAAAAAATTGTCTCTGCATACACAATTTTGTATAAGACAAAAAAAAGTGTTGCATAGTAAGTCGTGCTATCAAGCACAACTTGTTCATCCTAAAATATGCTTTCAAGTACGACTTACCCAATTGTGTGATTTTTTAAAAATCTGCCCATATATGTAATTTGCAGGTAAATCTACACCACTTTTGTAAAAAAAACCTAATATGTATAGCATTTATAATACTTTTTTAATACAAACTTCAAATCCGCAAAAATTGTAGCAAACTGAAACTATAAAATTTGAAATTTTGAACAAAACCACAAGGCATAAGAGAAATCTAACTCTATGATACTTGATAGTGATCTAATAACAAGTGATAGAATTCAATTTGCAAATGAAAAAACATTCAAAAACACATTTAATTTTCAGTTCAAAGGTTTAAGGTTTGCAACAATTTGAGTACGAGTATATTATTCCTTGACCTCCTTTACCATTTTAAGAAAGTGTTGTGGATCTAGTGATAGGTGGTTGTACTTTGTTGACTATGTTATTATTGGTGTGACATTAGCTATATATCCATCTCCATATTCGATATATAGATTGATTCACATCTATGTCATGCCTATATATCATATATAGTGAAAGAATGTCGATTTTCTATATTATCACTTGATCAATTACATAGTTCGAATGATAACAAGACACAAATCATATCACGAAAAAAAGCTTGATTGTTTAAAAAATAATTTATCTTATTATATATCTATAATTTATTCTATATTTTATTTAGTAACTAATATCATTTTCCTGAATTCAAAAAAAGATATTTGATATCTTGCCATCTATAATTGATTATAAACATGTTTTAAAAGATATTTTTAATGATATTCTAAAATGGTGCATTTCTATTACTTCGTAACATTACGAATGTAAAACTTATTTATACTAATACTGTAAGTAAAAACAACCAAAACATAAATACTTAAATAGTTTTGTTATATACTTAAATTTTAAATTCTTAAGTTAAATTTAAGTTAGAAAATATATATATTATAAAATTTAAAACATTAATATATTAATATATGACATATTATGATTGTCTGTGATAATTTTATATGAAAATATTATTATTAAAAAAATTATCTTAATAAAGTTAAAAAATAAAAAATATTAAAAGTATCAAATAAAACTTACATTATATATATAAAAATACAAAAAATATATTTTAAATTATAAATTTTAAAATACAAAAGATATATTATAAATTTTGGAATATATATCATAAAATCCGGGATATGTATTTTCACTTTAGATTATATATTTTAAAATATGGAGGTAAAATTGAAACTTCAACTTTTATGGGTGCATCCATAAAGTTTTGTTCATGCGGGGCCCAAATAAAGTTTCTTTCAAAAATTCCAATTCAACAGAGTGCTTCTTCCTGTATCTTCATACTAAATAGAAAGATTGTTTTACCTTTTAACATTAAATTTTTAACCCAACTTTACTCATTTCCCCTTTTTACCGTATCCTGCACCTTGTTTTTGCGTAAAATTTAATTTTTTTAATTCTAAAATTAGGAAGTAAATTTTGTTAAAATTAAACTTTTGAATTGTGTAATTCGAAAATCATTTCCTTAATCTTAAAACTTTCAAATCAGAGGTACACATTTTAATTAGAAGCAATTATCCAAAATTTTAAATTTCTAAATTTTAAAATCCGAAAGTCATTATAAATTTTTTTAGCCTAGAATTCTACCATCCGGTAAAGAGATATTAATTTTATGGTTTTACAGTCTTTCAAATTTTATAATCCAAAAAATAAAACGTTAAAAAATAATTTTTGAATTGTACAATTAAGAAACTATTAGACATTCAAAAATGACTTTCACATTGTAAAATTTATAAATATTTTGTTTTCAGAATTATAAAATCTAGAAATCATTTTCAAATGTTCAATAACTTTGTTTTCAGAATTATAAAATCTAGAAATCATTTTCAAATGTTCAATAACTTATGAATTCTGCAATTTTTCTCAAAACATCATTAACATAAAATTTTTATATTCTTAAAGCTTTCAATCTAGAAGTAATTTTCATAAACTTGTAAATTTTCAGTTAGAATTCAAAAATCATAATAAAATGTTTTGGCTTACAAATTATATAATCCGAAACCTATCTTCTTTATCGAATTATAGAATCTGTAGAGAAGAAAAATTTTATTATGACTTCCAAATTCTATAATCCATAAGCTTTAAAGTTTATAAATAAACATGTTCATCTTTTTATTCATGATCAATATTGAAATTATAAAAATTATAAAGGTGCAGAAAAATATTATAGAGGTGCAGGAGGAAGAAGCACTCTTCAACACAAATAATTCTAGACGAAACATTCACCTATTAATTTTTAAAGTACATGGCTTTTTAGTACAGAAATTTAAAGGCATAAATAATTTCTTAACAAAGATAAACAATTATTTTCTAAAACCATTTAAACCAAATTCTATTCTCTTTATTAGAAGTCCGTCATAATAGGCAATATACAGCTGTTTTAAGAAACTCTTTCATGAACATTTTCAAAAAAGTGAATACAAAAAATAAATAACTTTTTTATCAACCAAAATAACTTGTACATAAGTAAAATTTTGAAAAAAATTACACGAAAAAATTCTCTTAACTCGATATAAATTGATAGAAATTTCAATTTCAATTTTTATAAGCATTTAAAAATAAATTCGTCTAAACAATTGAGAAAACCATATTGTTTTACAAACAAAAAATTCTCTGAAATTGTACTCGACTACTAATAACACCTTAAAGCCATAAACCAAGCTCATAACTGAAGAAAAGTTCTGTGGAAGTACATATGTTACTAGTCATTGGTCATATGAAAACTATTAACATTCACCAATAGTACAATTTTGTTATTTCAGCCTGTGCCCACATATAAAGCTTGAAACTCTTATCAATGTTTACATATTACACCAGTTCAACATCAGATACGAACCGTAACATACAAGGCATATATAGACAAATTGGATCTCTAACACTTAGCCACAGCAGGAGCCACAGGCAGGAAGTGAATCTGGAAGTGCAATGGGATAAAAACAACCGCCAAAACAGAAGAAATCATTAGCAAACGAAAACTACAAAGGAAAAATAAAAATCTAAATGACTAAAGATTAAAAGCAATTTAGACAAATAATAAACTTACTGTGATCACGTCCCCTTATACTATCTAGACCACGGACATTGTCAAGACCCCCACGAGGAGGGCCTCGTGGACCACCACCATATGGTCCACCACCACCACCGCCGCCACCAGGGCCTCCACCAGGAGCACCACCATCCCATTTTTTACCAGCAGCACCTTTTCTATAGGCATCTGATTTTTCCATCTAAAGAGTGAAACATCATAAGCATGCATGAATTCTATACAATAACCACATATTCCTTAAATTTCTTTTATGTGAATCAAGAAACGTGTAAATGTTACCGAGAACATTGTTGCAAAAAACACGCCAATGAAGTTAAAAATGGCCCAGAAAAAATCTGTGATTGTTTGAAGCCGCCATATTGATCGCTTCGATTTGACAACACCTGCTCAAAAATGCATCAAGCTTCCATTATGAATCAATATCAAGACATATAATCATTTCACTGTAAAGAAAGAAATTCTCTAAGTCCCAATATATAAAATATATAAAATTTTACACCTCAACATGTACAAAAAGTTTGCAGTAAAATAAAAGGCAAAACGATTCAAATATATAAAATCAACATGTACACCTCAACTTCTGAAGACTTTAGATGACTTCTATAAAAGTTAAGTGTACAAGCTGATTTTAAATTATATAAGTGCAATTCATTTTAATTTCAAACTTCTTTGTGCTAAAAGTATTCAGTTATACAAATAGGGCCTACAACAGATTTGTTTTCGATCCATCACACAACCCAAAAAACTGTCCACGCATTAAAAAGCAGCACAATAATTGTCCAGATATTTAGTTTCAAAGGAACCACATAATAGCTAGTAGCCTTGAGTAGTGTTAGTCCAAAGCTTGTTACCCTTAAAAGAAAAAGTTAGACCAACAGAATTTTAAGAAAAAAACTCAAAAAAATTAATAAAAAATAATTAAATATGATCTTTTAGAGAAGCTAGTTTTAGGAGTTTGTGCTCCTCCTTTTTCTTCTGTATTTCAAAAATCTAATCATCCAAAAAATTTTAAGTTATAAACTTAAAAGATTATAGAATTACCAAACATCTATAAACTTCAATTTTATTAAGGTAGCTTTCAAGCTACAAAAAATGTCAGGACAAACACTGCCTTAGTGTCACTACTCTAAAGTTTCAATCCGTAACGCTTTCTAATCAAGCAGTAATGGCAATAATAAAATAATAACATCAAGCTAAACATCAGACAGAACATAAGATAGGATTACAATCCATCCAAACCAGGCAAAAAAACATCAAACAAAAAAAATAAGCATTAAAAAGATATATCAGCAGCTTTCACTAGGAAGCCAATAACTTCATCAAATTTATATTTTTCAAGTTGACAATAACCCAACTACAAATTTGGCCATTTCAAGCAAATACATTTGCAGTCACAAACATCTAGGCTAATTATGAAAATATTACAGCAGTCTTTGTATAAAACACAAAATAAAAAAAATGGGTAAAATAAAGATCAATAAGCAAGAAATGGGAAAGGAGAAATCTTAAAATTTTTTTACTTATATCCTTGGACATATGTACCCAATGCAAAAGAAAAGACTGCTTTATATAAGGCAAGGTTTGCACCTATCTATATATTATGATTAGTCCTTCTCACTAGTCAATATAGACTCTTCAAGACCCCCTCAAGCCGAGGACTATACATCTCAACCATGGGACTGGAGAGAACCAAATAAGGCATGACACGATATACCGAGCAAATTTGATAAAGATAGGTTCTAAATAACTATAATATCCTATTAAAATAGTGAAATTTAAATCTAGCTCTACCTCACCTACAGATTGAATAAGATGAGGTTTACACCCACTTATATATTATGATTAGGTCTTATCTCTATCAATGTAGGTTTTTTAACAATGATTATGCCGTTTAGAATTGCATTCCATAATTTTCTCCAACACGTTTTCTAAATAACTAATGTAAAAAAGAATGAGAAGATGAGGAATCATTCTTCGCAAGGGCACAAATACGTAATTGAAAAAGACAAGCTCATGATTCACCAGTGCCTCTGAAACAGATCAAAAGAAATTGATCCAAATTGGAATGACACACCCTTGATTCACCAACAATAACACCAAATAACCTCCTTTAAATGGTAGTAAGTGTTATTTACTCCAGCAACTCCATTACTTAGTCTTCACTTTCATTATAACAACCACCTCAGCAACTGATACTATCTCTGTATTACTGACATTACTAGTTACATTTGAAGCTAAAGTGATGGAAAACAAGAAAATGAAGAACACTGCTCACAATCCCTCAGGAAGAGCTGAGCTCCACCAGTTCTTCGGAGAAAACTGGACAACTATGTTGCATGGAAGCAGTTATGGTACCAGTACCCGGTAAAGATACAGAATCGAGCATTTTCTAAAATTTAAAGGTATGCTTATGCTACTGAAGAATATAAAATATTAGTATGTTATAGTGAAAACATCTAACAAACTAGTATCTCACATCTCACAAGCAAGGATGGATTGAATAAATAGAGAAACAAACATGAGAAAATGAGAGGAAACAAATCTGGAAAACTGACATTGGGGGGAGGGGGATCAAATGACCATACAAATGTTCTAAAAAAGAATTATATACACCCAGCATGTACTTTTGGTACCAGATGAGTATATGTAACATTTGAAAAAAATAAAGTAGTAATGTTTTACTTGTTTGTTTCAGCAATTTAGTTCCGTTTGATCAAACATTAACTATCTCGTGTAAATCTTTTTTCCCCCATTCTATACAAAACTAAGTGACTTCACACCAGACTGTATTATTACTACGCCCCCATAAATGAAAGGTGATAGTGTATGTGTACTTTATAATCAACAAGGACTCAGGTGTGAAACTAAAGGGTATTTCCAGCGATGAATTTGAGAGGGTCTTAATAGGCAGATATTTACTTTTATCGACTATATTATGTTTCTAAATTCTAACATTTTAGATGAATGTTAAATCAATACTGTTCGATATCCGAGAAAAATAATGCGTTGCCCAATAACCTCAAAATTTGTTGTTCTATGAAAACTGGAAAATCAGGGAATACTGGGATAAACACGCTTAATGTTAAATCAGAAAGAAGAAAGATAAAATTTCATTGATAAACTATTAAAAGGAAAAAAGAAACACGATCAGTATGATTATGAAGATATAAGGTTGTCAGCAACCATCGAAAGTAAGGAATCCCGAGAAAATAAAACAGAATTAAAAAGAAAGTATTGGATCTAAAGGAACCGATGAATCAGAAATTGAACATAGGGAAATCCATAAATAAGATAAAAGGAAATTGATATAAGAATTAAGAAGAGGAAGATACCTCGCTCAACGTACGCCATGGAGAATATTGCTGCAATTGAACGGAAAAGGGGAATTGGGTTTCAATTTGTTCTTATAGTTTGTTACTATTATATTATTATTATTATATATATGGATGTTAAGTTCAACGCTCTTCTAGACTCAGTCAATTCTAGCCCCTACGCGATTTTCACACGTGCCTTGTTTTCATTGGTCAACAAACGTAGGTGTCATTTGTATTGGCACGGGCCGGGCTCAACAAGTGTCTGCCCACGGTCTCAAGGGATTACGTTTTGCACCTCTATAAGTTCTTCCTGTACTCCATAAAATTTTAGATTCCCATTTTGCCATTATTGTATTAAATGATAATGAGGGAGGTTTTGCTCGTGTGTTTTCTGCCCTCGATTGTTTATAGCTGAGTTGTTGAGTATATTTAAGTGAAGATTATAGGGTGAAGTTTGAAGGTGGACAAAAATTTTATACTTTTTGTTTTGGTTTAGAACTGGCTTGCATTTGTGATTTAAGATTATGTCAAAACTATATAATCAGCATAATTTTTGGATCATGCAAGTATAAATTTTGTAACGGTAAAATCCAAAATTTCGAGAAAAGTTTATCAATTACACAATTCAAAACATTTATTTGATCTTTAAAATTGATTTTTTATTACACAATTCAAAATATAAAATTGATTTTTTATATTATATACTCCAAAATACAGTTTTAAAAAAAAAGTTATACAATTCAAAAGCCACTTTTTATTAAAAAAAACTTTTGAATTGTATAATTTACCACCTATTTAACATCCAAAAATTACTCTTCTAAACAAATATTACTAAATTGTATAATCTAAAATAAATTCCAAACTTTCTGAGATAAAAAATTTCCAAATCACTTAATTCAAAGTATGTGTAAAACTCAAAAAAGAAAATAGTCTAAAACCATAATAACAAAACAATCATCACATTTGATGACTGCTGGTAACAATAATAAAATGACAATAACAACTAGCCGTACAAGAAGAAAAAAATGTGAAAAAAAAAGAGATGAGAAAGTGAAAAAGTAAATAACAAAATACAATTAAATTTTTAAATAGACACTTTTATCTTTTATACATTTCCATCAGCTCCAGGAGGAAACCATAAGATTAAAAAAAAAAAAATCTCCCTATTCTCAACGTAAAATTAGCCGAAAAGACCTACCTATATATTCCTAAGTCCTTTTAAAGTGGACTTTTTCTTCTTCACCCTACATCTTCCTGCACCTCCTCCATGTTTTGTAAATTCCAAGTTTGTCCCTTCTTTTCTGTAATACATATAAAATAGTAAAAGTATTATTTCATATTTTTTCTTCAAAATATATTATCCGATATTTTTTAAATGATGTATTTTACCTAACTTTAGAATGTGTATATTTTATCACTATTTTGGAAAGGCCATTTCGAAAAATATTTCACATTATTTTAAAATGTACAGTTAGAAATATGTTTCATATTATTCTAAATCATACATTCTAAAACACCTCTCATTCCTCTTAGTAAAAATGTAATTGGGGAATATATTTTTTTCATAATATCATATAAAAAAATGTGAATAATGCTTCTTCCGCATGTTTTTGGACTATACTTTTTTACAATTATTTTATTTTATATTTTTTTAAAATTAAAATGTGACTTGATTAAAATGTATGATTAAGATGATTAAGAATTTTAATAATATCTTACGTTATAAATTCATATTAGATAAAATTTTAGTTCACCGTAGCATTTTCATTTTATCTCTTTAATTAATATAAATAAAATCTTAAATTGTAAAGAATATAACAAAATGTATAACATCAACAAATAACAAAAATATATGCAAGCTTTAATATAAGATTATAGTTTGTCGATAGTGGGTGATAGTGATGGAGTTATGACATTTTTCTTTGAGGAATCAAAATATAATAAGTACATTAATTATAAACATGAAACTAATATTTTAAAATGTATAAATAAATAAAAATTGTAAAGAATGGAGAGTTGTGAGTTTATATGAATCCGAAAAAAAAACAAAGATGGGTTTAAAAATATAAATTATATCTTTTTAAACTTAAAATATTCCATATATTTTTAGTTTCATATCTATCTTAAATACAAATAATTACATGCAGTTACTTTTTACATATATAACTTTAATAATAGACTATAACATTATTTGAAACAATGCCAGAGGTCAAATGGGAGTAAATTAAATTAAGAAAGATGTTCTAATTCATGAAAGACTTTTCTTTGTTGAGTTATAATATATATATATATATATATATATATATTATGAGTTTAATTTTCTTTTAGTGGGTTAAATGTTATGATATAATGCATGGTATACAAAGATAGTTTATGTATATTAGATATTATTTATATTAATGTATAATATTTTGGGACGTTCTTTTCTTACAAAATTCCTTAATTTCTTCTCTTTTAATTAATCATGTTATTTATTTTAAATTAAATTGTAATATGTTAAAAAATTATCTCCAGTTAAAAAACCTTTTTATAATAATATAAATCGTTTATCAAGATGTCAAAATACAATTATGCGTGTAAAAATATTGATTATTACATGGTTTTATAATATGATTTATATATTCAAAAATATATATCTATTATATATTTCATTAATATAAACTAAACATTTATTCAGTATAATATGCATGTTAAAATATTGGTTTATTGTATCCTTTTAGAATATAAATAGTCATTATTTATCTTAATTAGTATTATCCAGATATTGATAATCTAGCTTTGGATGTCAATGTAATATCTATATATTGATGATAATAATCAGAGTTTAAGAAATTACACTTTATAGAGAGAAAAATAAAGTGTGAACAAATAACTTTTTGTATCCCTCCATATTTTTCTGTGAAAATACTTATAGTGGCTTGGTTTTTTTTTTTTTTCCCACTTACTCAAGACGGTCGGTAGTTGGAATAATTACTAAAAGTTTATAAAACATAATTAACAAAGGTTTTTTAATAGCTCTCGATTTATTTAAAGAAAAACTTAGGATAAAAAAACACAAAATATTTATTTATATTTAATTTTAAAAATAATTATAGATATTTCGATGAGTTTCTTTATACAAAATTCTAAAATAAAAAAAATAAAAAACTAATTTTTTTCATAATTAAAACTAGTTTATAACAAATTAAAAATATTTTTCTCAATAAAATATATAAAAAATTACAAAATTACCTTATAAATTATATATAAACTGATTTTAATTTATGAAGAAAAACACTTTTTTTCCTTCTTTTTTTTCCTATAAATCTTTATTAAACTATCGAGATACATTATAAAGTTTAATATGTTCAACAATTTCACGCGCAATCCCTTTCTTTCTTTATTGTATTGTTTTATTTGTAGTAAATAACCAAAATAATAAACTTTTTGGTATTTTCATAATTTTTTCAAATATAATTCCTCTGGAAGAATATTTTATTTAATATTTCTAACATTTCATATTTATTATATAATAGAAACTTATTTAGTATATATAACATCTTATATTTTTCATATAATAAAAATTCTGTCGCATAGTAATAAGAATTATGTAATAGACTTAAATATAAATATTCATGTACTTATTATTTATTTTAAAATATATTTATTCACATAAGATTTAATAAAAATATCTTCTTACAATCATGAAATAAATAAAAATAAAAATAAATTTCTCTATCAACTCACTAAAGAGTCACATCACTTGTCAAATCCTATGCTCACATTATCATTGTAAATTTAAAAATGAAACAAAGATCACACAAAAACAAAGATAAGCTAGAGAGTTTTAAAAAAAAATATTTTCATTAATTAAATTTCTATCTCAATCAAACTACAACAAATCAAGCTTTCATAATTCATCTCATACATCACATTGTCAGTATCACATTTTTTTAATAACTCATACATATATTGACTCATATACAAGGACACTAGACTCTCTATTTTTGAAAGACTGGTGCATTGAGTTAGACTCAGAGTTTTGCACTTGAGTATACTCTTTCATTTGTTTGATCAGTTCCTATTTTAAATTTCGGTACAATGATCACTTCCTATTCCGATCAGTTTATATTTCAAACTTTGAACATGGTTATATGAACCTCGTTTGATTTTCACCACATAGTAATCTTCATCTATGTGAATCCAATTTACCCATAGAGTCATGATACCTCCTTAAATCATATCCCCAACAATGCACATCATAACAATCTCAACACAGGTATCTCTTTTCCTGAAGATACTATGTATAGATCACCATTCTATATCATTCACAAACATTGATACTGCATCGTACCATACATAAACATTTATTCCATTTAATTCGAGACATAATATCAATATTTGTGAATTATATGAAATGGTGATAAAGACACAGTATCTTCAGGAAAGAAGATACCCATGTTGAGATTCTTAAGATGTTTGGGGATTTGATCTAAGGATGTATTTTGACTCTACTGATACTTTGGAATCATATAAATGAATATTACTATGTGGTGGGAGTCGAAGGAGGTTCATATGATCATGTCCGAGATTTGAAATATGAGCTGATAGGAATAAAACATATGAATTAACCTTGTGCATATGGAAACTGTATTTGAGGTTTGAAACCGGACCTGATAAGAACAAATGGTATCCGAGGTTTGAAATAGAAAATGATCAAAACAGATGGATGATATATGACAGGTGCAAATCTCTGAGTCTAACTCAATGTACGAGAAGTAAAGAGTTCAATGTCTTTGTATGTGAGTTAGTATATGTATGATATGAGCATTGTAAAGATTTGATAATGATAATGTGATGTATGAGATGAATTATGAAAGCCTAATATGTTGTAGTTTAGTTGAGATAAAAATTTAATTTATAAATATACATTTTTTTTTAAAACTCTCTAGCTTATCATTTTTTATGTGTGACTAGATGATTTTGCATATGGTATAACTCCTTAATGAGGTGATGGAGAATATAATTTTATTTTATTTTATAATTGTAAAAAAATACTTTTATTAAATATGATATAGAAAAGTATATTTTGAAAATATACGATTAATATATATGAATATTTATATTTAAATCTATTATACAATTTTTATACAATAAAATTTCTATTTTACTAAAAATATGAGATGCTAAAATATAAGTCGCTATATTTGCAGAAAGGCACCGTTTAAATATACTAACACAATTTACACATGCGTCTTTCAAATTTCTAGTATTTAAACAAAAATTTCTATAAATTTTTTTATCAATATATGTTGTGTATACTTCTTTATTATCTTTTAAAATTATTTTCTATCAATTTTTAATTAATATTTTTTTTTTCAAATAATTCTGTCGTACCTCTATTTTCCTTCTTTCTCTTTCATAGAAAAAGGCACAATTTTATTTTTATTATTCTTGTTAATGTTCAATTATCTACCTTTTTTTAATTGACATTATTATTGTAAAATAATTCAGTTGTTTTTCATCATTTTAAAATATTTTATTTTTTAATTAATTAATTATTAAATATATGTTTATATTTATTTTTTATCTTTTTAAATAAAAAGTTTCACATGTATCTCAAACATCAAAAAAACAAATAAACAAAAATAATAAATTAAGAGAAAAACTTTCTTAAAAGAAAATTACATTTAATATTTAATAATCAACAACACATTGAATGAGCATCCTTTGTAGTCTTATTTGTCATATATAAACTTCCAAAAGGCAGTGGTAATTACAAAAGGATCATTTCAATTCATATCATCATGCTCCATATATTATGCTTTATCTAAAATAATTAGTTTTATCTAAAATTTGAACAACACAGCTAAAATAATAAGCCTTTTATAAGTTGGTTATGTTCGAGAAGTAACTTCATTCAAACTCTTCTTTTACAACCTGAGTCAAACATTTGAGTTAGTGTGTCACAGTTGATGGAAAAAACCATGGTACCTAATAATATATTCATGCAAGTTATTTCTCAGTTACAAGTTTCAGTGTTTGAACTCATTCATCTGTTCCAGTCTTTTAACCTCTTCCACGTCCCACTTTAATCAGAATTTTGACAGGTAGTTGGAGTTCAGACTATAAAAATTCTAACATTTCCACCTTACAAATCATACCTTTGGTCTTTTGGCTAAGATCAAGTGTAGTATCTGTTCTTGTCTGTTTAATATCTGATATGTGGATCATTGATTCACATGATATTAAATTAATTTTTTAAGGAAGAGGGCCAACTGCAGTAGCTTGCTACTAAGGTTCTCAAGCATCAACTTTGCTTTATACTACTGCAAGGACTACTACTGAGGGTGCATCCCACCAACATCAGTTGAAATTTTTATTGTTATTCTATATTCTATGAATTCTTTAGTCTCATTGTGAAATTTCAAATTTATATTTTATTGTCAAAGCTTTTACTTTTTATTCTGATTGTAAAAACTCAATTTGATTTTATGGTAAGAGTTATCTATTACATTGTGAATGGCAAAATGTCCACATTATTAAAGTTCAGCTTATAAATATTTCTGTCTGATTCTGTCTGTAAATCAGAATTATTCTATATTTCATACAAAATGAAGAAAGACAAGTCTTTTAAAACTGTGAGTGACTACACTGCAAACTTTGTGCTAGTTATATCCCACATCTCAAAAGGAATGAAACAACAATGTCTTTACAAGTTTTCTGACAAGCTGTCTGATTGCTGAGCCGAGTTACTCCAGTTTATGACCCATGTGGGAGCTTTAAAGAGATGGAACAACCCTGAGGTTTGCTGGGTTGGTGAGGTCGGCACACCAAAACAGTACTTTTCATCTAGCCGGTGCTACCTACCTAACTAGTGTGGTTGCAGGTTAAAGTGTTAAGCTCTAGAAATTTAGCTACATGTGTCACCTAAAAACAATCATTTCCATATTTTGTTAGGGTGACGACATGCGTCCTTTAAGTTTGGTTTGTGGTCATATTTTCTTTTTGGATGCTTGTTTGGTGATCTTTAGTAAGCTTTAAGATGGCTAGCGTGTTGGTGGTTGGTCTCTTTCCAAATTTCACCTCTTATGACTCAGGAGTTTACGTTGCAATACATTTCTATTTGTTATACCTTCTATTGCCTAAGTAATTAGTCTTATAATATACATACATATCTTTTACGAAACCTAAAGGGTAGGAGGAATAGACACATTATTTTTGATGAAGGATTATTTAAAATAAATTATAAATATATAAAAATTAATATCTTATCAGATCTTCAGTGAGAAGAATGAACTTTAATCTATTTTCATTATATCAGTTGGGGCACCTTGATTCATTATATTCAAACAAGTAATTTTTGCAAAGATTGAGTGTTTGAACTCAGTTGTCAGTTTCAGTGTTTAACCATCTCTCAGGTCCCACATTAGTCAGGTCTCTGACAAGCAACTTGAGCTCAGAACATAAAAGCTCAAGAGTTACCCTGTCCAAAGCATACCTTTCTCGGCCTTTTGGCTAAGATCAAGTGTAGTATCTGTTCTTATCAGTTTAATATCTGATATGTGGACCATTGGTTCACACGATATTAAATTAATTTTTTAAGAGAGAGGGCCATCTGCAGTGGCTTGCTACTGAGACTCTCAAGCATCGCTCTTGCCTTCCACTACTGCAAGAGCCGGGTGCATCTCACCCAAAACAGTTTAAGTTTGTTGTTGGTTGTGCATCTCACCCAAAACAGTTAAGTAAAATAATTTTTGGGCATTCAAAATCAAATTAGGGATTTGAACCTTGAGTTTAAATAATAACACATCAATGCAAGAAGAGCTCAATAATAATAACACATCCATGCAAGCAGAGACACTTATATTGTACCAAGCAGAGACACTTATATTGTACAAAGGCATACCTTTTTTATTGAGTGTTTGAACATGTTTTTTTTTTTTTTTTTTTTTTTTTTTTTTTTGTACTTTTTATACTTTTTTTTTTTTTGGTTTTTTTTTTTTTTTTTTTTTTTTTTTCTTTTTTATTGTGAACTTAGAAGACCTTAAGCATGATTGGACCATTTCTATTCTCTTATTATAACTCTGTTGAATTTAGAGCTTAGTAATATCATAAAATTCATCATATTATAGGATACTTTGTAAAACAGAAATCTGAAGGAAACAGGTTCAAACATGTAACTACTTTATACCAGATCATTGCAATCTATCTTTCCCAGATTCATCCAATTATTCTATATCTCATAGAAAGGAACAAGTTCTTTAAAATTGTTAGTGCTATGGTGGAAACTTTATGCTTGTTATATCCCAGATTTGAAAGAAAATGAAAAACAAAGCCTTTATAACTTAATCTGAGAGATGTCAGATTGCTGAGCTGAGTTACTCCAGTTTGTGACCCTAGTGGGGGCATTAAGATGACGGAAAGGTTGTGGCTTAATGGGTTGGACTGTTGTTCCAATAGTGTATGGCTTAATGGGTTGTAATTCTTCGGTGATGGTAACAGAAAAATTCATCTTATTGTGAAAAACAATTGAAATAGACTTTTCATGACAGAATTCTTTTAAAATGTGGGTAGTTATATTCCACATCAGAAAGAGAATGAAAAAACAATGTGTTTATAAGTTCACTGACAAGATATCAGATTGCTGAGCTGAGTTACTTCAACTTGTGACCCATGTGGGAGCATTGTTGTGATGGAACAAATATTGAGTTTTGCTGGTTGGACTGTGTTTGCTATATGTTGGCCTGCCCACTCCAAGTTAAGAGGTGAGTCTAAGTTCTTAAAGTCACTTTCTCATCCTTTTAAAAGGTTGCCTTGACCCTTTTTAATATAGTCCCTACTCAACTCCAACAATCATATCATTTTAAAAGTTGTTGGAGGGTTATCTTTGGTGTAGTCCCAAAGAACAGTTCTATTTGGACTTCTGAGGATACTAATTTAATTTCTTTTTATTATTCAATATATTCTCACAATCTGTGTTACAAATGTAGAAATTTTAATTCCCTCATTACTCATTCATCAAAGACAGACCTAGGATACCCTTCACACACTCTAGTACATGACTACTGGTCTAAAGCTAACAGCTTTTTGGCTAAAGGTAGTACTTTATATCATAACATAAATAATTATCAAACTAAAAAATTAAGAACCCATCCAATGCCATGAATGTTGAACTCAAATTGGATTCAAATTCAGGCCCATCAAATACAAAAATTAGAGTTGAAACCTAACTACATGTATGCCTATACACATTTAACCATTTCCATATACTCGACTTCAGCAAATTCATCAATAAATTCCCTTCAAATTCTTTGCTCAGCCACTAATTAGATCAACACTACTATTATTGAAGATTAAAAATTCTAAGATTAAAATCAAAGGGCCACTTAGGAAGCAATAAGCCAATAACATAGTTTATACTTTTTCTATTAACAGAAAACTTGCAGTTTTTATGAGAATAAAGTCAAAGCTTCAAAATGACTCGAGTGATTATGCATCCACCACAACAACAGTACATGTGCATTCAATTACAAAGGTTTACCCTTTTTCTTTTCAGATCCTCATTAGTATTGCTAGAGATCAGACTTTCCTCATTTAGTATTGCTAGAGATCAGGCTTGCCAGGGAAAGGGGCTCTGGATCTTCTGCTAACTTTTCCCATTTATGATGAAGCAAAGTAGTAACTGCAAACAAGAAAAAAGTGGATCATCCTACATGACCAAAATAAAAAGATAAAGGACTATGATAATAAAATAAAATTTGAAGGGGGAAAAGGACCAAGAGGTTTAAGATCTAAAGGCTATTGCAAGTGCAAGGATTCTACAATCTACATTATGTACTAAAACAGCAACCT
>Ga0099825_1003402_pt1 | contig 21173 bp, 11 predicted proteins | sample SiratroredBW_FD_76838 | JGI IMG/M metagenome (GOLD analysis project Ga0099825, IMG submission 76838) | Root nodule microbial communities of legume samples collected from California, USA - Siratro red BW | ecosystem: Host-associated > Plants > Roots > Nodule | place: USA: California | collected... | reverse complement strand
AGTGAAAGAGTGTCACATATGGTTCTAGACCTGCTAACATTAAAATTTTATACATGATTATTGTCACTTAAATAAATTATTTTGAAATGTGAACTTTCATTAAGAAAAAACATGAGAGTAAAATGTTGACCGTTGGCAAGCAAATTATCGACGAGGTTGCTGTAATAATCGATGCCTTCTTGGTTTATACCTCCACTGAGCTTTCCTTCTGTTCATAATTTTAAAAAAGATAGGAATCATTAACATGAAAGATCCAACTACGATAATTGTTCATCAACTTTTATCTCACTTGGTAGGATTCTGGACCAAGAGATGGAGAATCTGTATGCATCCAGATTCATATTCTTCATTATCTGAATATCTTCCTGTTATATAAATGAAAAACAACATCCAACAAAAAGTATAATTAATAGTTTTGATGGAGAAAGATAATTGGTTTCTTCATCATCATCAAGAATTTGGATTGTACCTTGTAGCGATGATATTGGTCAACAGCCACATCTCCATTACTTTTCTATCCCCTATCTTTTCTGCAGAATACACATTTATAATTAGACTATTATTAAGAGTTGGTTTTTCCAAATACAAAAACAAATTAAAAACGCTGCACAGAGGTCGTAAAATGACCGTTCTAAGTGTTTTATTATATGTTGAATCATATATGAAAATCATGTAATTTTAATATCATGTTCTAGTTTTCTATTTTGCATAAATATTTTAAAACCTTTTAATTCTTACATCATGTTTTACAACTCTCACACACCAAAGATTAATGAACATTAATATATATTTATAAATGATAGTAAACAAAAATATAAATTCAATAAACCTTATTAAAATAAACTATAATATTATCTTAAAATCTTAAAAGGTGGGTTTAATCATAATTCAACATTATAAAATATTTTGATGATAAAATTTACAATCACTGATATACTACAATTATGTTACATTAATCACCAATTTGGGATACCATATGTGTGCTTTTTAACACCTCTTCACTGTAAACACTTCATAGCTTTCATTATTCCTCTCTTTTTTTTTTTTCTTATATAATTTATCATATATCACGCACTTACGCTGTGCTCTCTTTTATTTGGTTTCATTCAGAGTGGAGGGGTCCATTAATCATTTTATTCTTTTTTAATTTAGTGTTTAAAAGATATTTAAAAAAATAATTGTAGAACCATTATAGGCTCCTAAAGAATTTTTTATAAGCTTGTTATTTTCATTAAATCAAACTTTCTTAATTTTTAATTCAGCATTCCTTTTAAGAACTTCTATAGTTCAATCATTTTGGAATTGGGTTACAAACGTAAAACACGAAATGAAGCAAAACTATATTTTAGATTTTATTCTGAATTAAGTAAGAGCACATAATAAATAGAACATTGATATGGTATTTACTATTATTATTATTATTATTATTATTATTATTATTATTATTATTATTATTATTATTATTATTATTATTATTATTTTCTTATTTCTTCCCCTTTTTTATTTTATTTACTCAAGTGAATTTTGATATCTACAACTATGAGAGGGAAATAAAATGAAAAAAAAAACCTGGATATTTGTGGGTGTATATATCCCATATACTTGATCCTCTTCCACCTTCTTTTGCCGCACCTTCGTACTATACGTACATATCATATCATGAATATGTAACAAAATCATGTCATGTTTAGGTTGAAATCTCAAAGCTTTGTCATAAGAAGCTTTTTGGCAATGGGAAAAGTAATGTTGTGCAATAAATAGACTGATAAACACATTTATATCCATATACTTTTTCATTCTAAATTAAATAATTATATTTTAGAATAAACTGTAACAACACTGCATATATACTAAAGGATCTTTGATCCGAGGTTAATGTAACATCACAGGTTGGTTGCTAATTGACCTGCATGAGATGAAGTTCAAAATCTGACATAGAGTAATTTCAGAACATGGATTTTGAATGTAACACAAAAACAAAATCTGAATATGTGTGTACCTGGTATGATGCTGATGCTGTTCCAAAAACAAAGCCTTCTGGAAAATTACTTCGATTGAATGAAGAAACATCGATAACAGATGCAGGAAGAGCGAAAGTAATTGATGGTAATGTGAGTGCAAGAGAGAAGAAGAGAAGGAGAATAAAGTGGTTGCATGCCATGTTCAGTGATGAATCTTGCGATTCTGCTTACTGCACTTGATGGAGATGAAGAACATAATTTTATTTTACAAGTTAGGGCTAAAAATAGTTTTTAAGTAATTTAGAATAAATCTCAGCCTATCATACTCAAACTGCATGTCAAAAGTTCTAATTTAGGTCTGCATGCTATGAGTGAAGTTTGGAATGATTTTGGCTGAAAAATAAGTGTATGAATCACACAAAAAAATATATATATGATTCCGTTTGAATGTAACATTAGATTTAAATCAAGCATTCAGTGAAAGTTAGAATTTTATTATATAGGATATGGATAATGAAGATAATAAATAGTTTGAAAAAAGATTATATTATTTATAACACTACTTATTTTAACTACTACATGATTTATAATTTTTATTTCATATCTTTATATTAGGCTTTAAGCTGTTGATAATGGTAGTTTTTTATTATATTACATTTGTAAAATTTACATTAATTAATAGTATAATATTTTTTGTTTTACTTTAAATTTTATTGAAAGTATTTTAAGATGTAGTCTAAAATGAATAGAAAAATTCAATTAATATAATAATTACAAGTAAAACTAATATGATTAAAATGATTGATTTGTAAATAAAAAATTGTAACAGATTTATAATTAAATTAAAATTATAAATAATTTTGTATATAAAATAAAAGAAAATAAAATTTTGTATATAAATTATATTAAAATAATAACATTTTGTATGTAAAAATAGGAATGTTAAAATAAGTGAAGCTGATTTGTTTGGACATATCTCAACATTGGTTCACAAAAAAATAAAGTGGAATAGATTCCTCTGTATCGGATTCCTCTGGAATATAAATACAAATTTTAAAATACAAATTTTAAAAGAGTATTTTTGTACTTTTAAAGTGATGGAGGTGCAAGAAGAAAGATATGGAGGTACAGGAAGAAGCCGCCTCCTCTCAGTCTCAGGCATCAAATAAATGTAATCTAAATTCAATTACATACCAATCAATAATAGCCCTTGATCCAAATTTTCGTTAATTTTTCTTTTTTTACTTAGGGGCTGTTCATCTTTGCAAGTGAATAAATATTCAATTTTAAATTAGCAATGTTGCTGCCATATGTTAAAGGATCAATTTCATTTTTTTTTTTTCATTTAGAAAGAAGGTTTAGTTATTCTGTAGAAATAATAGATTTAATTATGTAGACGAGTTTTTTTTTTCACTTTATATACTTTGATATTACTTGAATTTTTACAATTAATATGTTTAATTTATGAAAATATAAGTAAAATATTATATCAGTTCATTTAAACAACTTCTTTTATTAGCTAACTTTCAGTCTCTATCGTTAAGGTGATATTCATTTTCAATGGGCCTAAGAAGGACTTTTGTTTCTGCCTTGCATAATTTCTTGCTGTACCCCTTTCTTTTATATTAACTAGTTTGTCTTTTTTTTACTTTAGAAAAAATGGACACTGGTTTTCGAAGGATTTTTTTAATATTGAACAATATGAAATTTTTTTTTTTAGATTCAGAAAACAATTCATGGTGGTAATTTGAGTTTCAATTTTCAAAATACTAAATATCAACTTTTGAACACATTTCTCTTCGTGTCAAAGAATTGGTCCTAAACTTAATTTCCTAGTTAAATTTGAAAATGTGTGTTTCGTTTTTTTGAGATCTAAGGTGTTTCGACCAACTTCTTAACAAGAATTTCTATAAAAGAAAAAAAAAAGGAGACAGTGAGAGAATTTATACAAATTAGTTTATATATGAAGTAATTTTAGCTTTTAAAAAAATTATTTCACCTTATTCATATAAGTTCTTGCCAAAAAGTTTGTCTGAAAATAGGCTAAATTGAATGGAGAAAGAGATGGAATCAGGAGGTAAAGATGAGTGGTGCATGGACATTGATTGGGCATGTTCAAATGTTCTAGAAAATATGAATGAGAAAGTGAAAGGGAAAAGGGGCGTTCTAAAAAAAATAAAAATAAAATAAACGTTTGAAAAGAAGGAACTTATTTTAAAAACATGACATTGAAGTTATTTAAACCTTAAATTACTTAAATCTACAGACTTATTTTAAAAACATGACATTGATGTTATTCAAACCTTAAATTACTTAAATCTACATGGCGGTATAAGTCCTATAAAACATCTACAATAAGGTGCTTTTTTGCACATTCATTTTCATTGGACCAATAAAAGATATGAACATGGTTTCTCGAAGCACGGTTCAATCCAATATATCTACACTCTTTTTTTCAATGATCTCGCATAATAAGCACAAAAGTTTTATATAAAAATAAAATTATTGTCTCGAGGTTTGTGATTTTGTCCCATCTCCTTTTATTTTTCATTAGCATTTTAAGGAGAATTTTGTATTTCCATAATTAACGTAGGGTTTCTTTGTATGAACTTTTTATAGACATTTAAGTTGAATATCAGAAAACAACGAGATCTACATGACCTTTACCAATACAATTTACCAATACAAATTCACTACCATAAAAAGGTAAGTTTATGTTCACAATAATCATAAGTCATACCAAAAAGAATTTTAATCAGATGACAACAAAAACTATTAAAATTAAACATAACCATATACATGTTCAACTCTTTTAAATCCCTTCCCCCACAATGTTTCAACATTATAGAAGACCAATAAATGGTTGAGTAAAGAACTTGTTCCTATCTTTTTGCATCCTAAAAATTGAACTAAACAATGCAACTTTATAAAAATCTCTCCCCTCCAACTATTGTCAAAGAACTACTACACCAGTAAAACAGTTTTAGCATATGGTGGAACCAAATTTCTTGTTAATACTAAATACATGTACTTATTTAAACTACAGATAGAGTGCTTTCTAAGTTTAAACAGGTGGCATAGATACATGTACTTATTTAGACTGGTGAATGTCATTTTGAATTTTCCTTTAATCTAGCTTGAGAGAGAATAGAAGGACTACTGCAAATGATAACTACTCAAAAGTCAAAAACGATTTCTGAGACATGTGAGAGTAATACAGAAAATAAGGTAAAGACTTGAGTAGTTCTCAGCAATTCATTCACTGTGAGCAGACTTTAGGAGCAAAGGAATCATGTCATTTTTGGGGACCTATAGTGATGATGAAAAGAGGGAGCATAGAAAATCAGATTGAAAGTGAAAGTAGAAAAGGTTTAAAATCGAAGTGCTATAGCATTATAAGACAACAGGTAGCATTGTAAACTCTCAAATTCATGATTGAAATAAAGAAAAGAAGGAATTAATGATAGGGTATCACCCTCAAAATCAGACTCACCCAGAAGAAAGAAAACTAAAAATGAGAGCAAAGAAACAAAAACAAGTAAATAAAATAAATGATACTGGCCTCACTTCCTATCTGATCATTGTAACTGGTAACATGAAAAGGAAGGAAGCTATTGCACAACTTTGATTATGGTTACTTGCATTGCACACCAGCTTCAGCAGCACGACGAGGTGTGCTTTTGCGCCTGCTTCCATTATGCCTAAAGCCATTGGACTTTGTCAGCTCAACAGTGGTGCTTGATCCATTGCCATTGCCAATGCCATTTTCTTCCTCAACTGACTCTAGTTTCTCTTTTACCTGTGAGCTTCTCTTCCTTTTCCTTCCATTTTCTGCTGCAGTGGAACTTTTAATCTCCTTGTTAGAGATTCCATTCTTCACACTGATGTCACTTTCATCTTCTATTTTCTCTACTTCTTCTTCATCAAAGTCATCCTTTAGCGGTTTTTGTGGCCTCCCTCTTCTCTTTTGCATGGGAACTTTTTCATCCTCCCCACTTGCAGGATCCTCGTGATTGATAACAGTTAGTTTTTTACCCTTTCCTCTACCTCTCCCCATGGCCTTAAAATCCTCAGAAAACACGTGCTCATGCAAACAAGGATGATACCTGCAAGAAAAAACACAGAATGCCACACACACTACTCTGTTCAATAGATATGCAATGGTGGGATTCTTAATTTGCTTAAATTTGGACAAATTGGAGTGGCTTCATAGGGAGAGATAAAGAGGTAAAAGCCTTTAAAAAGGGTTGCACAAACACAAGCTTAAGAGCCTACAAGATGAAAAACTGATCCGAAATAACATCATAGCTATGATTTGTGACAGGGCAAGAGAAGAAATCAAAAGAATTATATTCCCCCATTTTACTTTATACATAAAGAAAAAAACTTGTTCCTGCCCAAATGTGCTTGCACTTGGCACAGTTTTATTCCCCTGGCTTAAACCATTATATTGTACTTCAGGGGCTTGATTTTTCAGTGAGGCCACAAAATTACTAAATACTTCAATTTTTAGCACTATGGAAAAACTTCAGTCTTTAAAAAGCTGAAAACTAGGTAAATGAGATGCATCTTCCCAAAACTTAAAAAAAAAAAAATAGATTAGGGCATATAAGAAGACTAAGAGAGATTGACAGTTCAGTGAAATTGTAAATCAATTGCGAAATCATGAACAAAATAAGCTTCTAATCTAAACCCAAAGAATCTCATAATAAACCACGAAAGCAGAAAGCTTGTAATTAGAGAGAACTGATAACAATCGAAATCCACAACATCACCTTAAACTCTCGAAACCCATAAATCGAAAAGCACCGAGAACAAAAGCGGGCAAAAGAAACGCATTTCTAATCCCAGTCCAAATTAAACGATCAGAAACAAAAGCCACAGCAGCAAAAATAGAAAGACACAATCAAAAAACACACTAACCGGAAATGAGGATGAAAAGATTGGCACAGGCAGCATGAGACTCAAGGAATGGAATCTGCCAAAGCCCTCAGAAGAAGAACTCTAGAACAAGAAACACCCAGAGAGTTAGTATCGTTATTTAAGGGAAGCAAGTAGATTCGAACAGTGAAAAAACTGAAAAAACGTAAATTTTCAAAAGGGCATAAAGAGAAAGGCAGAATGATCTTAACAAGATGAATAAGAACAAGAAATAAGCAATACCCATATGATGAAACATTGAAAGAGATTGATAGAGCAAAATGGGGATTGGTCCAAGTTCGAAGAGTGTGGCTTCTGAGAAACAAGGGGCCAAATGAAACAGAGGCGAAGTAGGGATAGATAGAAAGAAAGAAAGAGAGAAAGAGAAAGGAAGAAGCGTTGTTATTAGATATTTGTCTATTGGTTCTGAGCCTGTGACTCTCTCTACACTTGGTGTATTTATTTATTGCATATATCGCTTAGTGCAAAGTGTGAACAAAGGTAAATCGTCAGGGCCATTCTCGTAATTTCGAACCAGAGTGTGTTTGTACTGATAAAAGAACCGTGTACAAGGAGCAAGTACATGTATAAAATAACCGTTAGTGGTTGTGTTTGGTGCTTACGTGTGTTGTGCACTTGGGTAACCTAGTTCAGTGCATGTCGAATTTCCAAGTGCAGATTGCATGGAATCTGTGGCGTCTTTCAAGTTCCAACAACAACGATAACTGAAACCTAGGTAATTGGAAAATGAGACATTCTCTTGCTGTTAGGGACATAGATTATGAATGTGTGATGTAAGTATAGAAAAATATTATGAATGTCTTTTTATACGACAACGGACTAAATTGAAATCAATGACCAAAAAAATAAATAAACTTGATTATTAATGTAATGTGACAAAATTTAAATATAAAATATTTGTTTTGAGCGATTTTACACTAATCGTGTACATGGATAGAATAGATGGAGGGTTATAAATAAAGCTTGTGAAAAATATTTGTAACAGATTTTTAGGGTTTAGGGTAACGTAACATTAACATGTTATTGAGTCAGAACTTGATCAAGAAGACTGAAAGTGACAATGAAAAAAAGTTCAAGAATTTTCACCAATCAAAATTTAGGTTAAATTTTTTTTAAAAATCATCTATGGGTGCAGAAAGTTACAAGAATGAGAACTAGAAATGGACATATAAATTTGACTATTTCGACTCAAATGTTAGCTAAAAGAAATCATATATATTGATTTGTAAAGCGTGGTGATTCAAGTGAATAAGCTTTGAAATATTTGGATTTGTGTCCAATATCTCTTTTGTTTGCTTTATTTGGTATGAGTATTTCTCGTCTGAATTTGTAGTTTTTTCTTTATTGTTTTACTTACCCACATGCGAAAAAAAAAGTACATTTAATTAGAATAAAGTGATTATATTAAGTCTGAGTTAAATAACAATAAATCAGAGTGAATCTTTTACACACAAAAAATTCCCAAGTTGGTACTAAGTTTCTTTTGTTTGTTTTTGTGGTAGAATAACAAAACACCCATTGAAAATGAACTCTTGGACCCTGCTATTGACACCCCAAGTTTGTCTTAAAGTCTTAGCCAGAGTGAAAAAGACAAAATATTTTTTTGTACTTGGTTAAAAATACTTTTCACGAAAAACATGCTTTCATTAATTAAAATCAACGTAACAGAAACTGGTTTCTATGGTGTTATTTTTCATTTTCCAAATAAAAACATGAGTGAATAAAAAAATATAAATAGAAAAATTACTAGTAGATAGGTCGATCAAAATTACAAAGAAAAAAACTTATAGATAGGTTCAAATAAATAAATAGATAGGTTAAAGTGTTATTTTTTTTTATTTCAAAAACTTGTTTCCACAAAAAATTATACCCCTAATTACACAAAGGAACATTTTTTTTCAAGATGGGAGTGTCTTTTGTGAAAAAAAAAAATAACGAAAAATTAGTGGCTTAAATAGAAAATTACTTATAGATAGGTCAATCAAAATTACAAAGAAAAAAACTTCTGCATAGATTCAAATAAATAAGAACACTTAAATTCATTTGAAGACAAACAAATCAAGTTGTTGATTATTTAGTAAGGAAGTTTAAATGTTATGATGGACATTGTGTTATTTATTTGAGTCTTGTTTATATTCAACATAAAATAAAATGAGTTTATTTATTTAAAAATATGTGACTTGGTAAAGTAAAATAAAACGACATTTATTTTTTAAGTTAATTTTAATTTATACATGAATTAAACTTAATTTAGTTTAGTTAAAAAAAAGTAAATTGTTTCTGAGTGATTTAGTGAAATTATTAAAGAAACTTATCAGTATATTAAAACTAGCTATTAAATTAGATAATAAACAGGAAACAGCATAAAGATGTGTATTTATACTGTTGCAACCAAAGTTTTATATAATAGAAACACAATCATGGCACCTTAAGACACAGTGCATTTCATTTTTTATGCAAGATGCTCTAAGTGGAGCACTTCTCACACACTGTAGCTACATTAATTAACACTATACATTTCAACCAACCAAACCTTACTAAAATTGACTATATGAATTTCACTTCCAGATATCACTTTGATTGATATTAGTAAAAAATGATACACCTAACACATAAAAGATTAGTCTAAATCAATTGGTCTTTTCAGCTTTTACAAAATATTTTTGTATTGGGTATTTATAATTGGTAATACACCTACGGAAGTTTTTCTCCTTGATGACTTAATCTTACAAGGAAAAAAATTAATATATATATTATTTTATTTTTGCATGTGACATAAAGTTAGGAATGAGTTTTTGAAGATGTAAAATTTAATGGATAAAGTAATAAAAATGAATTATATAGATAAAAAAATATTAACAAGTTATAACAGTTTTATTTCTTTATTTTATAAGAATTTAATTTCTTTATACTTTATTTCTTTATATTCTCTTTAAATTATTTCTAAAGTATCGAATTTTAAAGTTATTTGTTTCCGTATTATATTATCCTTTTAAGTAGGTGACAGTTGGAAGATTAAAATAATTTTAGTAGAATAGGTTTCTATTCCTCTACTGTTATTTAATATATTTTTTTCTTTATTTAGGGGAAGATCTTAGTGGTGTAGGATTAAACTTTGGAGGTTATAGTGGTACAATTAGAGTTTTGAAAGTGTACAAGAACAATTTTGGAAATAAGCACGTTACTTCTTCTTCTAGGTAGTTAGAGAGTTAACGTTAACATTTATTTAATTAGATATTGTTATATTTGTATGAATTGTATTGTTGTCGAAATTGTATTACGTTAAAATATGATTATATATATTTGTATATAACTATTTGATAATCAGAATGTTAATATGAATTTTAATAATATATAATATATTAATTAGACATACTTTATATATTGTTTTATATATGTATTGGAAATTGAAAATGTTATGGTTTTGGATGCCGAATGAAATTGAAACAATTTTTAAAAAGGATTGTTAAGAATTTATTCGGCAAGTCGACAAGTGTATTGAGTTACAGATAATATACTGAATTAAGTAAAGATGTTGATTCTTCAAGGAATAGTTCTGTTTTAGAATTTCAGCGTCACTACTCAACAAGCAAATTCAGTTTTAAGATGATTTGATAATAATTTGAGTCAATAAACCTAAAACGTAAAAGAACAGTTAAAAATAAGTAACAATTATGAAAAGGAGTTTGTAAGATCTAGAAGGACTGGGATTGAACCTCATCTATCTCCCTCATTCATATTTTGGATTTGATGCACATATAAAATATGAAATTCATAAGAAAATTTCCTAAACACTGATCCCTCAGCTATTTAGTAAATTACTCAGCATTAAGAACAGATGTTATACGCAATTAATACATCGAAACCTATCCCTAGTATTCTACTATATTGAGTATTTTTATCTAAGTCGAAAACTCAAAAGTACTTCCCAATTAAATTTAAGAATCAAAATCAAGACTCTATTGATCAGATAAAATCTAGCATTAAGCACAAGATAAAAATACCGATTGAGTAGAAACTGAATATTATATATAAAAATCACCAAAATATGAATAAGTTTAAAAGATTAAATTCAATCCCAAAAATGAAGAATTAGCTACCCATGGTAGCCATTACAACCCAATGAAAGGAACATTGCAAGAGGAAAAGAAAATCTTGATTCTTAGACGTCTGACTTCGTCCTCTAGGTTTTGCCTCCGTCCTCTAGGTCTTGATTCCTTCCAAAATCCTAAAAATCTCCTCTTAAACTTGGTTTTGGACCTAGGTTAAGTGGCTTTTCTTTTGGACCTTTCTCTGTTTTAAATTTTTTATTTACTTTCTTCATGAATCTTCCAATCTATCATCTTCTTTATTCTTTTATATATGAAATCTCATAATAATTGAGATTAAGTGATTTCCCTTTAACTTATGACGAGTAATTATTATTTTAAATAACACTTAAATGCACAAGTATTCAATATTTAAAAATACTCAAAATTGATACTCATCAATTATATATTTCGGATATTTTATTTTAAAGAACCATGTGTTATTATGTTGTGTGTCCATGTATTATACATGACCAAAAGGTGTAGATTAACATTATATACACATAATGATATATATATATATATATATATATATATATATATATATAAATAAACAGATGCTCAAATTTCATTTTTAAAATTGAAATAGTAAAGGAGAAAAGTACTATTTTGTGATGTGTGAATAACAGAAACTTCTGTTAAGCATTGAAAATGGATGTAATAATAACTGAAGAAAATATTGTTTTATTATTCCTAAACTGTTCCCAAATCTTTGATTTGCATATTCTATTACTATAATTGTGTCTAATCTCTCTCCCATGTTCCCAGACAAATTGAAAATTTGAAATACAGAAGAAGTTACCTGATTCAAAGGAGACAGTATCAGAAAACCATGATGAAAGAAACATAAGTGCAGAAAATGAGAATATTTTAGCAAGGAAAAGAAGGTACATGAACCACTTTGTATTGCATTGATGTAATTAAAAAAGTCAAAAAGAGTATTACTGTGGCACAGAAAGTGTAGTTACTTCTACACGCATGTTTGCCTTTTAGTTGTCACCAAACTTACTCTGCCTCTTATCAATTTCTATTCATCATGTGGGAGCAACAAATTATAATGCAACAGTTATGTGTATAAATTATAAAGAATATTGTTTTTTTCAATTTTATAAATTTATGGAATTTTGAATTATAAGAATTAATATCTTCATTTTAAGGCCATAATTTATGGTGGTCAACATTATTTTCCTAACTGAATGCCAGCACAGTCTCCTTCTATCTTCTCATTAATTATAATTGTTACTAATCTAACAAATTTTTTATTTATAATAAAAAAATCAAATAGAAGATAAGAAGAGTATTTTTAGAAGTAAGTGGAGAATGGTATCTTTTCAAAAACATTTATAGATAAATTTAAAAAAAAAAAACACTCTTAATCATCCATCTTTTTCATCGCTTCAGTCACGAGAGAACAAAAGTTATACTAAGATATATAATTGAAATTTAATGATGATAAATAATTACTTTTCCTATTTTTTTCTTATTTCTTTTTAAACTGTGGAAAGTTGTATACTTTAACTATTTTAATCAAATGGAGAAGAAAAATGTTGTGAAAAAGGAAAAAAAGGGAGATGCCGATTTTATAAGTAGAAACTTCAGAAGTTATATTCTTTTGTGAGATAAGCTACATTCAGGCAATCACAATGGGAGTTATTGAATTATATTTGTTTCATTGTTTTTATTAGAATGTGTTAAATATTATAATTAGTAATTCTAATGATCTAAAACACTAATTTTGTTGATGGTGATAGTTTTGATTTAATTGAAGTAATGAATAATCAAAATTTCATTTAGTTAGTGTATTTAGAAGTGAAAATTATACTTATTATGATATTTAGGACTAGTAAAAAGTTTATAATATCTTGTTTTGATGAATTACATAATATATGATTTTTTTTTCTTGTTTTTAATATTTTGTTTGAATATTGAATTATCATTTGATTATCTGAGTTGTTAGTTGAGTGAAGCTTAAAGCGATTATAAAGATACATTATATTAGTTTTTATTCTTTAAAGTTGATATAGTTCAAAACACTTAAATTTGTTTAAATTGTAGGGCGCTTAAACGATAAGTTCACAACTTAGATGAAAGAGTTATATTTTTTAAGTAACAGACTACATATATAATATTATTAATAACGTAATTTTATCTTGGTTGTTATATTATGTTGTAATTGAATCATATTTTTGTATACATGTGTATATATAAAATTATTGAATGAGATGTATATTAATTGAGACTTTACATCTATAATATATATATATATATATATATATATAAATTATAATATACGAGTGTGATATAAATTTTATATTATAAATAAATTAATTTTATAAAATTAAATTAGAATTAAAACATATGAAAATGATACATGTGATGAGATAAAATATAATAAATAAATATATTCATATTATGAGAGTTTTGTATTGTAATCATCATTATCGTAAGTATATGGATCTTTTAAAAATAAAATATCCTAATTTAAGTAAAAGTGTTACTAATAATGCATGTATATGATAAGAGGTTGTAACTTTTGTATCTTTTTCTTCATTTCTATTTCCTTTATTTTCTTCTCTCTTTATTTTATATAAAAAACATAGCACATCCACAGATAAATTAGATTACATCTTTTATAAAGTGTAAAGGGGTTTGCAATTCCATGATTGGACATGTATTAGTATCATTTTGTCCTAATCATAAAACATTTTTATATGCTGAAATCAACCAAAAGCATCCAAATCACATAGGAAAACCATTTTGTTAAAACATAAAGATTGAGGAATATTTGTCCAAGACAAAGACCCCTGAAAGCCTTCCATCATACTCATTCCACAGCAACATATATCGATATCACCCTTTCAATTTTCAATCCTCCACATAACACAAATGCCCACATCTATATATGCTTTCCAAATTATAATGGAAAACACCAACTTATATTCTTCAATGCATCAAACCAATTTATCCCACTTGCATCTTCAACTTCAAGATTCAGCTCATAAATTCTTCCAAATGATTTTTTAATACAAAATGTTGTATTGAACTCATACCATGTCAGACTTAATTATATGAAATTAGTTTTTGAACAAATGAACAGGAGAAAAACGGTGAAAGAGAAAAAAGGCAATTCCAAAGCCTAAACCATTTCAATTTCATGAAGTTTCAATAAGATTTTAATTCCCAGCAACTTTATTTGCATGGTCACTTTCTATACCTAGTTTTTTCTATCATGATACATGACCACCAATTATTCTTTTTAGCTTTTGTTATTACTATTTTAGTTCAGTGTGGTTCTGACTGGTTTCCTTTTACCAACTCTTTGTTTTGTTTTGTTTTTTCTCAGAGAACAAGTCAAAAGATGAAAAGAAAACAAAAATTAGGGTACATAGAGGAAAGGTATGTATTTTAAAATAATTTGACTTTTAAAAAAATATACTAATTAATTTTTAACATATATGCACTGTTAGTATTGAAGATTTTGCACTACTAATTAATTTCAAAACAAATTTGGTTTGACTTTATGAGATGACTAGCATGAAATTAATAAATTAATAAATTCTAAATTCACCACATGGATTAATTTATGATTGAATTACAGTATTATAAAAGACTATAATATCCATATATATTCCTTTTAGATAAGTAATAAGATGGATTGTAAACAAAAAATGCATTAATATGAAAAATATTTCATCTGCATATTTTGATAATTATATTTATGTACCACTCAAATAGTTATTTAAATTATTTAATTAATTATTTTCATAATTCATGTAATAATCTATAAATATATTATAAATAAAAAATGAGTGATATTATAAAATATAAATTAAATATATAAATATGTATAAGTTCAGTTTGTGTTGAATTATATCGGTTTAAAAAATAATTTGCTATGTCAATATTATTACATTTGTTATTTTGTTTGTTTTAAAAATATACTTTTAGTTTTGTTCAAAAATGTATACCTGGTAATTTTAATTTAATGTATATTTTACTTATTTAACATGTTTATTTTGAAGTATACCTGGTAATGTTATTTAACAATATTCATTTCTGGTTTTGAGAACTAAACATTTTCCTTTTATAAAATGTTTTATAGAAAACAGGGTATGGAAGTGGATGAATCTATGAATATGAAAATATGGAGAATGTTTTATTTATTTATAATTAGAATTACAGTAAGAAAAGGTTGCAATAGAAATATGTAAAAGATGCTTGCAATGATTATAAACAGTTAATACAGAAGGAAATATTTTAATTTTTTAAACGGTCACTTTATTTTGTTTTTAAAATAATAAAACTAACCACAGAACATTCAAACTTAGTTGGTTGCGATACTAGGAAAATGTTGTTACTGTGTGTTTTTATATAACTCGATTTATAATTTTAAAATTATATTTTTATGAGTGACTAAACTATATTTAGTTAACTAAAAAAACACTGTTGAAGAAATTAATTAAGATTTCTGAAAATATTAATTTATTTTACTACCACATTAAATAATCTAAAAATAATAAATTTATTTTTGTAGTCAAATTTATTTTTTTTATCATTAAAAAAGTTAGACTGCCACCTCTTTATGAAAATGTTATTTATAAAAAATTTGATGAAAAAAATATTATCTTAAAATATAATTTTTTAAAAAGTTAAACTAAATAAATTTGACACTAAAGTGTTTTATTCATAAATTGAAAGAGATATTTTGTTTTGGTAGTAAATATTAACTTGTTAAGGATACCATAATGTTTTCATACACACATTCCACCAGAGGTTTAGCCTTCTTGAGAGTGCGTTAGCTTAATTAAGATAATCTTAACTCAATTCTGGACAGTAATCACAGTATTATTGTTAACACAGTAATTATCTATTTAAACACTCACTAATTATGTAATTATATATCTATGTGATACATTAGAAAATGACGTAATGCACCATTTGACAAAGTGTGTCATTCAACATTTTTCCAACAGTGCCCCCATTATACAAAAAAAATGTCAGTTTTAATAATATTATTATTATTTATAATTATATATAATTATATATAGAGATAAAGATATAATTCTCGTTAGTTAGGAGGAGAAAGGATTGAAGGAAGAAACCATAAAGCAAGACACTTTTTTTCTTCTCCTTCACCTTCCTCTCTAATCCTGGGTGCCGTGCCCTAGATTTTCTCTATCCCTTCTCAACCCTTTCGATCGTTCCTAAATTCCAAACCCTTCACCCTCCCGCTAGGGTTCCTATGGATTCCGAAGACGATATGCACGACGCCAACGATATGGAGTCACTCGACGACGATTTCTACAGTGGCGAGACCGAGGACGCTCCCATGGATTACTACAGTGACTACGATGACGTCGCCGACGACTACTTCGAAGACGCCGATGATTCTGACCGGATTGAGTCTCGCCGCCCCGAGGTAGGTCTATTCCTCCACTCATTTTTCTGATTCATTTATTCATTACTCTTTTCCACATGCGAATGGTGTATCTCCTGCTTTTACCGACTGTCAAGTATTAAGTCATTCGAGTGAAGGAGGATGATAACTCGACTCTTGCGGTGGAGTAATTTGATCCTGCACTCGAGAGTCGATGTATTCTGATGGAAAGGGTACTGTTCAAACACGATACGTGATTGGTTCTGATAAATTCTGGAACTACACCGGAGTGTGTGGTTGGTAGGGCAGGAATTTGTGCACAATTGATCTTGATGAGTAATAGTATTGATCAATCGCCGGAATTGGTTGATGATGTATCGAGAGGACCTTGGTTTAAACGGTGGAAACAATTTTCACTCCATTTCGGTTCTGTTTTCTTCAAAATGAAAAATATCAAATGAATTATGACATGCAATCTCTTGGTTGTCTTGTGGATATGATCATGAGTGTTCTAGTTTCTAATTCGAGACCTGTTGTGTTACTCGTGTCTCTGTTTGTTTCTGGAATCGTATTATCCCTGTCTGATTGACAGATCCGTGTTCCGATTTCAGCAAAATTTTACCATACTGAGGGAATTGGACATCCGGCAAAGGCAGGAAGATGACATCACACGAGTATCGACTGTTCTTTCAATACCGCGGGTTTCTGCGAGCATCCTACTTCGTCACTATAATTGGTAAATTTTTTTACTTTTTGACCTTGTATTGATTTTGTTTTGTGTTGCAGTTTTGTGGAATGTATAGTTTGAAGCTGCCTTGTATGATACGTGGGATTTTGTCTCTTTTATTGTTTACTCATGTACTAAAGGAGAGCGAATTGGTGATGCAGGAGTGTTAGTAAGGTGCATGATGCTTGGTTTGCTGATGAAGATCAAGTTCGAAAAACAGTTGGTTTGTTGGATAAGCCAGTTTACCAGAATTCTAATGCTAGAGAGGTGAGGGGTGGTTGTTTGGGGTTTAAAACAGGTCAACTAATTTTGAATTTTCTTGTCATATGCTGCATGGGTTTCATTTAATCTTCAATGTATGAATTATCTCACATTTACCCCTTCGTGTGGTCAGCTTACTTGTGGCATCTGTTTTGAAATGTATCCTCGTTCACGGGTTAAATCTGCTGCTTGTGGTCATCCTTACTGCTATTTGTGTTGGGCAGGTATTACCTTTTTGGCATCCTTCTGTTCTTTGCTTGTCTTGACATTGTTATTAAAACATCCTTGTTCTGTTGTCTTTTATTTTCTTTGGTTATAGCGTCAATACATGTATCATCAATATTCTTTCCTTATTTTCTATAATTGTGTTAACCCATGTTCTTCTATTCTTTTTTACATGCTAGGATATATTGGCACATCAATCAATGATGGTCCAGGATGTTTGGTGCTGAGATGTCCTGATCCCACTTGTGGTGCTGCTGTTGGTCAAGATATGATTAATCTTTTAGCATCTGATGAAGATAAAGAGAAGTATGACCGTTACCTTCTTAGGTCCTATATTGAAGACAATAAGAAGGTATTTGTAGATTTTCAATTTGGGCTTTGGTAATGATAGTTAAGGAATTTATACATTTTTTGTACTGCCAACTACAATATTGTATTAATTTTTTGACAATTTATGTCCAAATTATGCATTCATAATTCTTCACATGTTGATATAAGTGTCAGTGTGGCTACAAATGACTATAAATTCCTACATTTTATTATAAATGGTCCATTAGTTGACACGTAATGTTTCCCTACCTTTCTTATTAAGTCATGCTTATTTTTTATGATCATTATGTTCTACCCTTTTTGACATCCTTCTCTATTTCATTGTCTAATCCTGCTTTCTGTATTGTGCAGACCAAGTGGTGTCCTGCTCCAGGTTGTGAGTATGCAGTTACTTTTGATGCCGGAAGTGGAAATTATGATGTATCTTGCCTTTGTTCATATAGCTTTTGCTGGAATGTAAGTTATATGTTGTTTTAGATTTTTATAGCATTACATTTTAGAATTTTCATATTCCACTAACTTTGCGTTGTTGGATCTAAAGTGCACAGAGGAGGCTCACCGCCCAGTGGACTGTGGCACTGTGTCAAAGTGGATTTTGAAAAATAGTGCAGAATCCGAAAACATGAACTGGTACACATATATTTTGAAATCTGTTGATATTAGCTTCTTGCTGTGCTTTACTAATTGTCCCTGTTTGTAGTTGGCAATAAAAATTGTAGTATTTGATGCCTAATTTATGTCGAGGTCAATGAGTTTTTATTTGTTATAAATGTGTATTTATCAATGCCTTCTTATACGTGTGTATTTATTAATATTTTTTAAACTGGACTGGTTATTGAACCAATGTTTTAAGGTTCAAGGGCTCATCCATATTTGAACTGGTATCTATGTACTGTTTAAATTTTATTTAATAGAATAATATTCACTAGACTCATTTATGTGAAGCCTGATGCCTAATTACAATCATTTTGTTTTATTGAAATCTTTACATCTCTCTCTCTCTCTCACTGTGTGTGTGTATTTATATCTATATAGATAGATCGATAGATTTAAGTTGATAACAAAATATTACTTTAAGGGCAAATTGTACTTACCTCTCTTAAGGTTATAATAAATTAAACTTGCATCCTCTCTAGTCTTAAAATAGTCTCTTACCTCCCGTATGTTTCTAATCAAATCGCTCTCACTCCCTATAATTTTTAAACAACCATTCACCTCCTTCGTGATTTTAGTAAATGACATTTACATTCCGTATGTTATTAATAAAGTGATACTAATATCTCCCTTATTTTATTAATTATTTTTTGTTTATACAAAATCTTTAATTTCTATATTTTAAAGCTTTAATTTTTTTAATTTTCATATTTTCTATTTAAGTTTTAGTCAATATGATATTTTTGAATAAAATAAGGAGTTGAGTGTCCTTTATAAAAACTATAAGGGGGTGAATGTTTATTTTATAGGGGATATGAATGCCCTTTTATTAAAAACATAAGAAAGGTGGATGTCTATTTTAAAACTAGAGTGAGGGAATTATTTAGCATAACCTCAGGTATGGTAAATGCAATTTCCCCTTAATGAACACATTACAGAACACCAAAGGGTAGCAACATTTTACACCGCTGTTGTAATATAAAAATACTCCTGGTGCTTAATTATATTAAAATATATTTCGATATTGTATTGAAATTAAGCACATTCAATTATGAAATAGGATAGAGGAATTGAGGAGTAATAATGGAAGGGTGGGATTACTTTTTTCTTGAGTGTGCATGTGGGTGGGCTTGAAGCATAGTTATCAAACCCACGGCTCAATTCGCAAACTTGTACGAACCTATGAATTTGCTCACTGTCTATGAGTCGACTCATCTCCAAACTCGTTTCTGGGTGGACTCAGAGCAAACTCCGTTCACTTGTGGTAGACTTATGAGTTCAAGTCATTGAGTCTATGGTTGGGCACAACAACAACATGAAATGTTGTCGTTTGCAGAAAACAAAATCAACTGTGCTTTGAAAACACATATAGAGAACGATAGGGTTGAGTCCTAGCTTCTCCAAACAAAAAATTGTACCTCAACGTGGTTGATCAGATTTCATGCTTCATCTCTGGCCGCCACCGCTTCATGTCGTGTTTCTTCGGTGATGTTCGTTTCTACTTGGTACTGTGTTTCCAGCTGTTGTTGAGAGACGTTTGCTTCGCATAACGTGTGGCATCACGATAGTGTCTCTAACGGCCATTGTGTCGCTCTTCTTTGGCGCTATCATCTTCTCTGAGTTGCCTCTCCTCTCTCCAAAGAGATGAGCATGCCGTTTTACCCACCCACCACCACCATTTCTCTTTTTAATTTTTCCTACTATATTTTCTCTGATTTAATATCATTAGCAGACTGGTTTTCTTTTCTTTCTTTTTTTTTCCTTTTTGTCAGATCTGTTTTGTTTTTAAAGTTTTTTTTTTCTATTTAATGTTTAGTTGCAAAACTTTAGTAGTCATGTGCACTACTAAACTTAGTTTTTTTAGAATTATGGAATTATTGTTTACTATTTTGATTGATTGTGGTGTTGAAAGGTTGAATTAGTATGATATTATATTTACTTTTTATATTGCATAGACTCTTACTAGTCTATGTAGAGTCTCAAGTTAGATAAGATAACCTTGGTTTGAAGGATTATTTTTTTGTGAACCCATCTATACTGCACCGAATGAATTTCTGTTTCATTCTTCACTGCTGCGGTAGACATGGGGATCAGAAGTAGAGATGTCACAACGAAAGGCTTGGAGCAGCTTCGTCTAATGGCAAACAGCCAGCAAGAAAGGTGATCTCACAATGGAAACTATTAAAAGTATCACCAACACTGGCAAAGAAGGCAATGCGTAGCACAGAGGATTTGGTTTCAAACTTTAAGTGATCCATTTTGAATCGGATGCCAAGAAGTATAGTTTGGTTGCAGCAGATATTTGACTATGTACTAACCGGTGATTATGCATGGTCCTAGAGATGGTCTTGATAGTGAAGAATACCAATTTCAAACGGGAAAACCAATTTTGAAGTTAATTGATTGCTTGTAACTTTACTATTTATGGCATACGATTCCTCTGTGATGGTTTTTGCACAACAAAACTAGAGAATGTTCTACAAACTGTTGATCCTTTGTGAATATTTGATTTTTATACCTGAATTAGGTTAAATGATAGCTGGAGGGATGTTAATCCCTTAATTTGAAAGAACAAAAAAAAAACAGTACAAGGCTGCGTATTTGTGTTT
>Ga0099825_1003398_pt1 | contig 21179 bp, 12 predicted proteins | sample SiratroredBW_FD_76838 | JGI IMG/M metagenome (GOLD analysis project Ga0099825, IMG submission 76838) | Root nodule microbial communities of legume samples collected from California, USA - Siratro red BW | ecosystem: Host-associated > Plants > Roots > Nodule | place: USA: California | collected... | reverse complement strand
CATCATTGATGAATCTGCCTCAACAGGAACCAACCTCTCCTTCACTCCCTCTTCAGCCAAACCATCTCCTGTGCCTTTCCACAACCATTGTCCTGTTCAGAATCTCCAACTCTTTGGTGCTCTATTGGGTATGATTTGCTACCCTTAAAGATTTTAACTTTTATATTACAACAATTTATTTGTATCACAAAATGTTTGCTCTATTACATGATGTACATAAATTGTATGACTCTAATTGAAGGTCATTCACATGAATTATTAAACATTGAGTCTCCCTATGAATTAAAGTGTCAGTCATAATTTTCTTCTTGTTTACTGTTACATGTTTAATACTTGTTTCTGCTGGTGCAGGTTTATCTGGTGAAAGCAGGACACCAGCCAGGGAAGTGGGTTTTGGCATTTATTTTGGTGCTTGGAAGGGTTCACCTAAGGTTAGAAACATGGGAAGGCAAATGGGTGTGGACCAATCCCATTATTCAGAGTCAAACTCATCAGAAGTTTCAGCATGCGAGTCAGTTGCCACCAACAGCACTACCAATCTCTCCATGTCTGGGGAAAATGAAAACATGGGTCATAACAAGACCAACATGGTATTCATTGACTTTCTTGGAGTTGGAGCTTCATAAGGAAATACGCAGATAGAATGAACAATAATCTTCACTCACAAAACCAAAGAACTGAAGACGTGAAAAGGAAGAGTTAGGAAATGCAGAGAAATGGATCTGTTATCTGTTATAGTAGGTTCTTTCTTTCTTTCTTCACTTTTAGTGTACATTTAGTTCAATAAATGGCTAAAAATGAGATGAGCATAGGAAAAAGTAAGAACAAAGTGAGGAAATTAAGAGATGATAGAGATAGTTTTTTTGGTGATGAGTGTATGTCCTATGCGAAGTTATTATTATGAGTATTTAAAGTATAATAATTATTATGAAAGACTGATAAGTGGACAGCAACAAGACTTCATTTGTTCTGTTGATCGTTGTCGGTTTCGCAATTTGGGAAAAGCCGAAGTGGTTTGGAATGAATCTATCAACAACTATTTTGAATGATTTGTTTGTTTGTAGGCAACATGTGTCACTGATTTGATACTCTTAGTTTTTTGATGTTTGACCATGTTTTAGTTGTTCCTGCAATCAGTGGTGGTTTTGATGGTTCCTTTAGTTTGTTGTAGATCAATTAATTAAAATATGATAGTTCAATGCACTACTTTGAAGTAATATTGTTTTAATTAAATTAATTTCACTTTAGTGTAATTATAATTTGTAATTAAAATTAAACACACCTAAAGATTAATATTTTTCACTTTTTAAAATATTGAGTTACAGAATAAACTATATAAAAGAATTTTTTTTTAATTTTTAAATATCAATAAATCTGTTTAAAATGTAACCAAAAGATAAAATAAAATATTTAATTATAAACAGTTTTATTTTCTTTAAAATATATTTAATATTTTTTTACTTCTTAAACTCATCTGATAAAATGTTGCATGGCTATAAAAAATCAACAAAACTCAACGCCATTGTTAAGAGTCCATTTTATGTAAAAGCATGTGATAAGTATGAACTGTCCATGATCCTAGAATTTGATTTAAAAATTAATTTTTAGATTCTGTTAGAATATTATGTCAATATTTTTTAATTTAATCTGAAGTAAAATTCAACTTAAACTTCAATTAATTAAAAGGTTATAAAAAAATATTTTTTTATGTTCGGTTGAGTTTAATTAATTTTAATTTTCTATTTCAATATACATTATATTAAAAAACAGATGATATTAAAAGTTATAGTAAGTGTAATTTGTATGTCTGACATGTGCATTCAAAGATATTGAAATTTATTTAATTTCTGTTTGGCTTGTAATGACTTTTATATTTTATAAACTTTATAATTTTGATCTTTGTGTTTATTTTAATTCTTACTTCTTAATTTTTAATTATCTGTAATTTGTTGTTTTTAATTCTTTCACACAATTTTACTTTTTAATTTTTAAATATGCATATTTTCTTTTAGTTTTAAAAATATCAAATTATTATCAAAATATATCTATTAATATTACACCTTTCATGTCACCAGTGACAAGAAATAATAAATAATTAAATTAAAATTGAACAACTGTATATATAATTCAATCTATATCAATATAACTTTTTATATAGTTTTTGTGTAAATTTCTAATAACACTATTTTATTATTTATTTTATATAAAAAAATAAAAATTCTTAAAAACTCCTTTAGCTTTATCTTTGAATAAGACTATTTTATCCTTTGTTAAATTAAAAAAAATATTATGTAGTAAAGCATATAAATGTATAATATTTATAAAACAATAGTTATGCTATCTTCAATTCAATTATTCCTTTATTTTATTGATATATTTATAATTATGTTTTGAAATTTATATTATTTTAATAAAAGTGCATATTACCGGTAACCAACATCATTCTTGAGTGAGATACCATGGACCTTCTTACTTCTTTTAACTTCATTTCTGAATCTACACCTCTTATATTAGTGAAATGACATACCTATCCTTGAGAGTTTATAATTAAGAGTAGGTTTCTTCCTTCCTCTTTCTTTGTCTTTCTTATTTTTGTATTTTCTCTTGAGATTCAGTTAAACTTTTCTTTTCCTCCATTTCTACTTTAGTTACCCTCGTCTGTTTGAACGGTGCTTTTCATTTATTTTCGTTCGAGTTATGTTAGTGATTGACACAAATGTCATATAAAGAATCTCACTAAAGAATTAAAAGTGTATTTTTTTTTTCTAAAACAGTGATTTAGAAAAATATTAAATTTTGAATTTCAAAATAGGGAGAGGTGTGCCTTAGTTGATGACTTCTAGAATAAAATTTCTGAAATATGTTTCTTAAATAAGCTTTTCAGAACATATTTTCAAAATAAACATTCTAGAACAATTTTTCAAAGTATTTTCTAGAATATATTTTCAAAACTATAATTTTAGAAACATATCTTGGAAAGAGTATTCTAAAAGGCTATCACTAGTCAAAAAATGCATTCCATAACAGGATACAATGTTGGTTAAAAAGCAACCGTGGTAAAAATGCGCAACAACAGTTTTGTAATTACCTGAATCATATTACATCAGTTGAAAGTAGTCCAAAGGAAAAAAAGTAGGAGTCATATTACATTGGTTTTGGTGGTGATCGATGTAGTATGTGCACATCTATTACATCAGTTCTCCCTACAACCAATATAATATGGTCTCGAGTGTTAAAAATTGAAATTTTTGGCCTAGCAACCAATGTAATAGGTCCTTTCTTTTAATCCTAAAATTTTCCATTACCCATTTTCACTGCAATCTGGTTGTCTATTCATGTTGTTGTGCACTCACTGTTCATTGCTACTTGTGCTCACTATTCATCGCGGTACGTTTACTATTCTCCATTGCTTGTGTGTCACTCTGCATTGGCAATAGTCGTTGTCACGTTCGCTATTATTGTTCATCGTTTTTGGTTGTCATTCTCGTCTTCAATAGGTATGTGCTCACTGTCATTCCACTGTTCTATTAAAATATTGGTTGAAATGTGTTCTTGGTTGAAATGTAATAGGTCCAGCGTATTATTTAAAATTGAAGGAAATACTACTTCGAGTTTAAGCCACAACTGATGTAGTATCTCCTCTCAGTGTATCATTTTGAACCTCCTAGAGGCACATATTACATTGGTTGTGACAACCGATGTAGTATCTCTTCTCAGTGCATTCCAAAGCAGTATATTTCATCAGTTTCGCACCACAAACGACGTAAAAGGTTTCATATTTTTATTCATGTAAGCATTTTGAATTACTCTTTTACGTCAATTATTTCTCAACCGATGTAGTATTCAAACATATTACATCGGTTCTACACCGATGTAGAAAGTCTAGAACTTTCTACATTGCCTGCATTAATATCAATTGTGGAACCGATGTAAAAAGTCTCTCAGGACTGATGTAAAATGTCTTTTTTCTACTAGTGTGTTTTAAAAAGCTTATTCCATAAAAATGGTATTTTTTTTTTTGTATGGTTGTGTTTAGTTGTTTAAATGTTAATTTTATGTATTTATATAAAGAGAAACATGGATATAATTAAAGGAGGAGGTTCTCAGACCAATCATGTATGCCTGACTGCATCTATTTGATGAAGAAAGTGGTGTGGTCCTAGTAACATTGTTGAAGGTGAAGAAAATGTGGTAGTTGAGAAGGCTCATGTAGTCGAGGATGAAACCTATCCTGGAAGGTCAATGCATATTGGATGATGTGTCAAATTTGTTGCGCTTGCCCATCGTTGGGCAATTCTACACGTATCATACTTTAGATGTAGTTGGGGCTACAAAGTTGATGGTAGAGGTGTATTGTGTTGCCTATGCTACTTTAGCTTCAGAGACTAGGAAATGTATAGGGGTCATATGTGTTTCAGTTGATTGAGAGATGTATATGAAGACTCATGTAAAGGACAATTGTTGCTCGAGCTTATTTGTTACACCTAGTTGGTTGCATGATTTTTGAAGATAAGAGTGTGACTTCAGTGAGTGTTTTATACCTAGGGTTATTTGTTGATTTACTGCTAAATGAAGGATATGCGTGGGCGGCCGCTAGTTTGAACCACGTGTTTGAGTAGTTGGGAGATGTCATTTATGCAAATACAAAGTAGCTAGTTGGGTATGTGAGCTTGTTGCAGGTTAGTTTGAATGAACGTAGTTATATTTTTTAAATACTTAACCTATTTTATAGTTCATTGATTGTGTTGAACAAGATTTGTTGTATGCATGATTATATGAATATTTCCTAACTATATACTTGAGACAGATGTGACTCGATTATACAAAAGACGACCCATAGTACATGTAGTATGTTGTTAGGATATTGCAGTTGGATAACATCATCTTAGCTGCCATTCGATTTACTCCCCCTTTGAATGAATCTCATTATTTTTGAGGTACATTAGGTTGGGCACATGCAGACACTTGCACAAGCAAAAATGTGTCCTTCACCAATATAGATATGTGCAAATCATACCCCATTACCCATCTGTATTAATACATGGAAATTTTTCGACAAATGAAATGGACTGACAATGATTGCATTTCGATGAATACATTGTATAGGATGTCGATGTTGTCCCTCATGTCGGAGTCTGTGTTCTGGGATATATGGAGTGACTTCAATCCTTATCACATCCATACATCATTCAGATGGCTGAGGATGACTATTCTCTAGTGATACCTCTGATTACATATGCAAATGTAAGAGGTGGCGAACTTGTAGGTGACAGTCAGAAAAAACATCTTGCTATGGTAACAATTCATTATTTATTATTTACATGTGTTAATGTGGTTTTAATACAACTTTTTTTATAGGGTTTTTATTGTAGAATTGTAACCATGTTGCACTTGATGGTCAACAACGGTCATGTTGTTGAGAGCACACTTGGGTGGGAAGGAACACACACAACCGTCATGCTAGCAAGGGGGGAGACAGAGGAAAGGATTGTGTATGTTAAGAGGTTGTGACACAAACATCATTAATCATCTTGTATTTGGAGTTGAGTTATATGTTTTTTTTATACTTGTACAACTTGTTTACTTCACATACATTTGTTTGAGTTATATGAAATTTTGAGTTTGGATTTTATTTAAGTCTTCCTTGCATCATAATTAGTGGAGTTGAGTTATATGTTTTTTTATACTTGTACAACTTGTTTACTTCACATACATTTGTTTGAGTTATATGAAATTTTGAGTTTGGATTTTATTTAAGTCTTCCTTGCATCATAATTAGTGGGTATGAACAGTAATAGAATAATTATATGCATATTAAACTTAAAATTCTTACATAATGTCAAATAATTCAATATACAAAGTTTAAGCTACAAAAGTTATCTAATGGCCATTATCTATCTAAAAACTTACATCTAACTACTATAATATGATGACCAAACTTGAGCCGTCAAAGACGAATATATAGACCACAACATATTTGTCGGTTGAATAGAACAACCTTCTTGCAACTTCACCTTTAATAATTGATAAATGATATAAGTTAAATCTTGATGCTAACCTTACCAGCAATGTCAATCTCTTTAAAGTGATTCGAGATCACATCATACTCTTGTTGGATTGAAAATTTTGTTTGAACATTCATTGGATGAAATATCCGAGAAGCTTAATCATGTGTAATGATTGTAGTGGTATGTTACCTACGTCAAATGAGACCAATTCACAAGTACAAGGAAGACCATGAGTAGATCTAAGGTTACAACCACAACGACCTTTATCTAACCCAATATATTTAACTTGATCATTCTCTTTCTCAATATGTTATAAAAACATATTTTGACAAGAATCCAAGCAATATTTTACACATTGTCACGTTAAAGACATAATCCACCAATTGAAGACTCTTTTGGAATGAAGCTTTAATTGCATTATGTTGCAAGATAATTTTAATTGAATCCCAACAAAAGTATAAGTCTCTTATGGAGATTTGAAGCATCCTCTTCAAACTCCAATATGCAAACTCAACCCTATAAAGGAAAACAAATATTAATGGACTTTGGTTTCCAATTAAATTTCACAATAATGTATGGTTAAGACGTATACACTTATTACTTGTTACATTACCTAAGTGTATCACCCTATTCGTCTATGCCTTCATTTTTTTTTTCTTTTTGTGTAATTAACCAAGTACCATTGACATATTCAACAAACATGGGTTGTGGAGAACAAACAACTTCAAATTCCTAGAAACAATGTTGAAATCCTTTTACATGATCACAATCCACAACAGATTCGCAAGCTTTCACCACTTGATCCCTTCCTTTCTTGAATGCATTAATATTTTATACTTTGCTTTCACATTTTTCAATGTGAAAGGGACAAGGAAGATTACAAAGCTTTAGGAAACACAACATTCATTACATCCATGAAAGCAATATCTATCACTAATTACGACCCTAGTGTATGCATCAATTTTCATAAACAATCATTTAAGTCTCTCAAGGGTTCACACAAGGTTATTTTCATGTTCAAATATTGGTAGAACAAATGCAGCAAAAGAAAGGTCAACCTCGTTAAGGCAACACAAACAACCTCAAGTAAGGGTGTCATGTACTTGTTAGTTTTTAAGATACTATCCATCATCAACACAATGTTAAACGAATTCAGTAGTTTCATTGAATCAAGGTGTGACCAAGATATATCTTGTACCACATTTATACCTCATTCAACCGACACCAATTAAGATACATGTCTCACTGAAGTAGAATCATCAATTGTCGATTTCAATTTCATAATCTTGTTTCGATCATCGATACACATTAATGACATTATAAACTTGCTTTATGGTGGTGACATTCTTATCAATATGGTATTTCATTATTACTAAAAAATTTCTAGATTTCACTAAACTCTTTCTCATATCAACAAGCATGGACTTCTCATGCAGTGTTAACTTACCAACATATATGGATGACCTATCAATGTATTTATCAAGTCATGATTATGAGAGACACAAAGTAATTTCATAATCTATCATTTACCACCTTTCATCAGTTTCCCTAATTTAAAAGGACAGTCACATTTTCTACTTTCACTTTCAGTAAGCTCTAAGTCCTTTTTATAACTTCTGTATTTACTTATTTCTCTACGTCTTCCTTCCTCATTGCCCATTCGATGTTTTTGACCTTAATATAATAATAACAAAACCAAAATCATAAACAATCTTTCTTGCCCACCTCAAGAGGTCATCCCAAATAATGAATGCCTACAAAAAAAATGATAGCAACTTCATATTTCATTCACCAAATACGCTTCTCATATACACAATATGTAAATATTTTTGTGAAAATGGCCTTTACCCACATGTTATAAACACAAGAGTACATTCATTAGCACTATATTCATTATCTAATGCATTTTAAAATATTGAATACATATTTATCATCTAGACTTGTTCACCTCAACCTCATCCGAAATCCTCGTGTGAAACCCTAGATCCATAATATTTTTGTAAAAAATTCAATTCTAAGTTAGACACAAAAGATCGCTTTCAACACACCGGAAGTAAATGTCATAATAAAAAAATGCATTTTGGAATTCAAATCCGGAATAGAAATCTAATTCTAGAATTATAATTTTCTATTTAGGAATATAATTTTCATAATGAAAATTACACTTATAGAATTGCATTTTCATAATTCATATTCACTGTTCTGGATTTTGAATTTTGGAATTATTTTTTCTATTCTAGAATTGACTTTCCAAAACACAAACCTCCCTAAGCTTCCGGTTCAATAATTTTAGAAATCTTTAAACTTCAAATTTGGAACGAATCTGTATAACTTTTGGAAACCACTTTCTGAAATGAACAAGATATTGTTATAAAAAGACGGTTCTAGAATAAAATGCCAAATACCATGGATTATAATTTCCACAATATCCCCACAATTCCTTAAACTCTAACAGAAAACATTGTGTGTCTGAAAAATATATTCTGGAATGCTAATTCTGGAGATCTCTTCCTAGTCTCCAATTTCCGGAAACCACATTTTAACCGTTTCACCGAACTTCACAAAAAGGAAAAAAAATCTGAAATCACCAACACCGCCAGATCCGGCACACGTCGCCAAAATTATTCCCTTCCTTACCATACACTTTCAGAAGCACCACCAACCCGCTTTTCCATGGAGATCGTGTCTTTGAAATAACCTGGGAAAAATGGTGCAAATTCAAATTGAGGGGTGCAGGAAGAAAAAAAAACCTAAAACGTGATGACTTAAAGCTTGATACATAAGCCCGAACGCTACATGATATACTATTTTGAATTTTAGTTGAGAAACTAACTTTCAATCTTCAATAAAATACTATGTTAGTATCTTTTACATATCTTCTAAATTTAATGTGAAGTAAAATTCTTCTTAAAATTTTCAATTTAAAAGTTAATTCAATTAGTTTTTAACTTTATTTGAGTTCAATTTAACTTAATATTCTATTTAAATACAAATTATATTTTTTTCAAAAAAATATTGCCGATAAAAAAAATTAAAAAGCGATATTTTGCATGTCAACAGGTGCATTGAAAAATTCTGGAATTTGTCTAATTTATTTTTGGCTTATAATGGTTTTAATATTTTATAAAATTTATACTTTTGATCTTTAAGTTTTCTTTTTAATTTTACCTTTTTAACTTTTAATTATATGTATTTTTGGTTTTTAATTCTTTTGTACTATATTTTTTATTTTAATTATCCTTACCTTTATTTAATTTTCAATTTTAAAATTATATCCAATAGCTACGAAAATATATTTGGTAAATTATCTTTTTCATTACTGTGAAAAGTTCACAAATATAAAATGACAAAAAATAATAAATAATTAAATTAAAATTTAGACAAATATATAATTAAAAATTAAATATATAAATTTATGAAGAAAAAATGAAATATTAAAATTATTGATTTTATAAAATATTGAATCAAAATTTCAGTTAAAATGTAAAAAAGAAAATCAATATTTGACTATATATTTTGAATTTTTTTTTTACTAACTCTCCTTATAACTTTTATTTATTTATTTATATTATGATTAAATACTATTTTTTTATTTTTTTATTAAATTTTACATAGTAAATATCACTATGAAAACTTGACATTCCATTTAGATTGATAGGTCAAAGTTTATTAATCATCCTATGTGTATGTGATTAATCATCCTATGTGTATGTGATGGAAAAGAAAAATGCTTGTGCTTTAATTTAATTGGTGCAATTTATTTGGAGAGTTTTAAAAGTTAAGATGTTTCTCTTAAGTTATTTCTCTTTTCTTCTTGTATTTTCTCAAGTTTTTTAAAGAGTTCTATTTATTCTTTTAATCTCCTCTTCCAAAGCTCTAATTTTGTCTCTTGTCATAATTTCTTCAAATTGTTTCTTTAATTCTTCTTTTTATTCTCCTCTTCTAATCATGTTGTATGGTACTCTCCATCTCACACTGCACTGCATTCACAAGAGAAACATTTCAATAAATTCTCAAAGTTGCTTGAAATTCAAATCAAGAAATATCATCTCTCAAGTGAATGTTGCAATGAATCTAAAAGCACTAATTCTTGAAAATTCAACTAATGATGATAAAATAGTAGGAAACAAAAAGAAAAACTAAAAATTCTCAAAAGATCAGGCACACAAAATATTATACAACTAATGTGACAATTTGGACAATAAAATGTAAAAAAAAAAAAACCTTGAAAAAGACTCAAAGAAGGGTGAGATATTGTGTTATTTTCATACTCATTGGATTCATGTAAAATCTAGAAATGAAAGGTACCTAGGAATCACAAAATTTTAGAAAAGAAATCCCACTCAACCCTAGAAACAATTTGGAAATCTCTAAGGAAGTCTATATGAAAATTGATTTAAGAAAATTAAGGTAAACTACATATGAACAACCATTTCTCAAACACTTGGTGTGTTAAATTTTGTATAATTTTTTTTTCTTCTTTTGCACTTTTATTTGATTTTTAAAAATCAATGACTCAATCATTCATTGCAGCAACTCCATTTAAAATAGTTTTTGAAAATCAATTTCACAAGACAATCACAATTGAGAGAATCACACACTTGAATCTTAATGTTTATGGATTTTCAATTTTCTAAAACATGTTTCTTCTTAAATGAATTCTCAAAACAAGATTAAACACTTTTAAATTCTAGAAAATATCAACAAGAACTCCAAGAAGGAACAAGTTTATAGGACATAAAATTAACTAAGCATCAACATCATACCCATTTCCTAGAAAGAGAAACAATATCGACCAAAACCCAATGAAGAAGATGGATAAAATGACTTGATTAATGGATGAAACTTCAAACAAAACATAAGAACAAAACATAAGAACATGATGTACACTAACCTAAAATAGTTCTACAATCAAGAAAACTCAATGAACAAAACAAATCACCTTGCATCATGGATGGGTTTTAAAGCCATTTTTGAAGAAAACCTCTATTGATGTTGATGAACATCTCCATGGGTTTGGTTGATCCTTTGACTCTTGATACCACTTGATATGGATTGTAGGGGATGTTTATGATCTAGATCAACCTCTTGGAAGATGAAGAACAAAACCCAACAATGAAAACGATGAAGTACGCACAACAATGAAAGCCATTGGTTAGTATATGGTGCAGCAATGTAGAAAAATAAGAGAATAACTAACTATCAATGTAAACTGAAGTCAAAAAAATAGAATAAGGAAGAAGATGAAAGGGATAACATGCCACCTATAATTCAATGGATAAGTGCTAGAGGAGTCACCACTTGAGAAAACTTCTCAAGATAAGAATTCAAACAAGAAGAGAAAGGACAAACTCAACTTTCAAGAAAATCTTTTAAAGGTACTCTCATTCACTCTATACTTCATGATTTGTACAAAAGATTGGAGTTCAATTTATAATAATTCAGACTTCCAAAGGTCAAACGGATTAACAAAAGATAAATAAAAGATTAACCAAGTTATCTAGATTAAAAGTAACTAATCTAGAAATGCATGAAGTAGTTAGTAAGGTGCATGAATGAGCCAGGTTTTGAAGATTCATGAAGGTGCATGAGATAGTTTGGATGTAATGATGGAAGTTTCAATTAGTTAGAAGATGATGTGGTAATCCATATGCTTCAATTTAATTGGTGCATGGAGAGCTCCAAAAGTTAAGATGTTTCTCTCAAGTTATTTTTCTTTGTATTTTCTCAAGTTTCTTCAATAACTCTATTTATTCTTTTAATCTCCTTTTCTAAATCTCTAATTTTTTTTGTCATTTTTCTTTTAAATTACTTTTGTAAATCTTCTTCTTCTTTTCTTCTAACAATGTTTCTTATTTTTATTTCTTGTTGCTCATCCTCCTCTTATTTTAGAGAGACCTCATCCTTATATATATAAAAATTGTTACATGATACATCAATTATTCCGTGTAAATTAGGTAAACTAAGTCACAATTAATTCGTAATGATTGAAATATTATGAATGATTTCAAAATATTTTATAACTGTCAAATTATCCATCGGTTACCATATAGATGGTTAGTTATCTTTCCTTATCATTACTATTTGGAAAATAAAGAATTCTATCAGGTTTTATAATTTTTATCCTCCATTTAGTTCTTTTTTTTTTTACTGTAAGGCTGAAGTTGTTTTCTTACAATTTATAATATATTTAGTTGAGGTTTCTATTTATGAATTTTGCATTTATATATTCTTTTCAATCCCTATTGATCTCTGCTACTCCTAAGTTTATTTCATTCCCCCTTCTAACTATTATATTAAATTTAATATTAATAGTGCAGCTAGTTGGATTTTCTCATAATGCCTCAAGGATGGTATTTTTAGAGACTCTCAGGGTAACTCCTCTGGAAGCTTTTCAAACTTTGATTGGTCTAGAATCAACTCTTAGTGCAAAAATATATATTTGCTATAATTGTTGCTCTTGAAAGTGAAAAGAAAATTTGAAAGATTTTCTGGTTTTGAATGTGATTCTCAACTTGCTTTAAACAAAGAGACTGTGTCTTGGCTCATTTGAAGAAGATGGAGAAAAGGTATTTACCTATGTAAAAGTATGATTTTCATAATTCTCATATTTTCATATAGGATGTAATAATACAAAGAGACAATAGTCTTTCTAAAGTTTGCTTTGCTTGATTCATTTGTTTCACATTTCATCATGAGTTTTGGTCTTGTCACATCAGCCCATCAGTTTTGATCTCTAAAAAACCCTGCACAAGTTAACAAAATAGAGAAGAGCAAATAATTCTTGGAAAACAAAAGAAAGGTGGGTGAAGGGACAGAATCTACAAGCTTCACAATTCACACAGAATAAAGAAAGCATTCCCAGCTGGATTTCAGAGTAAAATTGTGCCAATCTCAACTTAGACCCTTGAAATTAATCATGAGCTCCATTTAACATAAAATCATACATGCATGTTGGAAATATCAACCTGTTTCCTAGTCAACAAAATCTATAATTCTCTTTCACATTAAAATAATCACCTCAAAATATTTCGTCTAGAACACAGAATCTAACATAGGGATGCAAATGTATAAACTAATAAACATGCCAGCCAAAAGAGCTTATGTATTTCACATGGTATTTATAAATTAGTGTGCCCCATAATGTTCTGAGACTATTATAATCTTCAAAAGAATCCAATAAATTTGTTACAAACATCCGTCTGATTTGCATTGGTTATATTGGTCGGTGTGGGGACCTGCCATCAGAGTTATTCTTTGGGTTTCGTTTTCTCTCCTTTCAGTTTCAGTCAGGAATCCACGTACTGGCCATGCACTTTCATCCAAATCTTGGATTTGCTGTTAGTGTTTCATAAAAAATAACAAACCTTCTTCTATTCAATATTCAATATTCAATAAGCTACACTACTTTTTTTGGGTATTTATTTCTCTAGGAATATACATTTAAATGAAAGTTTATGCAAAATAGGAATGGGAGGAAAGCAAGAAAGTAAATCATCCATGTGCTTACAATGATAGAGATAGTGTAATCATCTTTTTGTTTAATTTAGTTCCATTAAGACAAGGGTTATATATCAATATTTAGGAATTGATTCTACATTATTATAATTTTTTATCGGTTAATGTATACATTTTTAATGCATATTAGTATTAGAATGAAAGATCATGCAAATAAACATATTTTTAATCTTTGTTATTATTAGGTAAATACTTGTAACCAATGTTAATAATAGAATGAATCATTTTGGGAATAAAAATGATGTTAGTACTACCTTGACAAGAGAGGACCACACTTTTGTTGGGAATGCCATTTATATTCGTGGTTTATTCTTATGTTCTATCAGCTATACAACTCTTGCACTAGACTGTGTTTAGGTGAACAAGTCAAATAGGGATTTTTAGTTATTATACAATTACTTGTGAGATAATTTTTATTGTTGACAATTTTATTAACATTTCTGTCGATAATGATTATAAATGATGTCATCTAATTTTAAATATGTTCATATCAAAATGATTATAAAAAAAATCATAAATTAATAAAAATAATTTTTTTTAGATTTTTAATCTATTTTTTCTTTAAGCAAATGGTTAAATTTCAAATTAAAAACTTTGAACTATAATGCACTTAAATACAATGTTTACTTTTAGAGTTAATTAATATTTATAAATATGTGTGAGTTTGTCTCTTAAATTATTTTAAGGTTTGATTGTATTTTACTTGCAATATATTTATATCTATCAAAGCATGATAACAAGTTCGTATTTATTTTAATTATTAGATTATGTATTTTGTTTATGAGTAAGACACAAAGTTGAAATTATAAATATAATAATCATAAAAAAAATCACAACACATTACTTTATTTGAAAATTTTTCATTATGAGTTTAATAATTTTTTGAAAAAAAAAATTATAGTAACAAAAATCTTAGATTTCCCAAAACTGACTTGCAAAGATTTTGTCTCTGTAAAAAACAATAGTTTTAGGGAAACCATGCAATTTCACCACAAATCTCATGAAAGTCTCTACTACAAGCTTACCTGAGTAATCTTACTTTAAAGGAGAAGAGTGTACTTAAATAATCTATCAATTACCATAATATGACTGTGTAACCCCCTGATGAAGGAAGTTCTATTATAAAATCTATTGCTAGATCCTCCCAAATCGAATATGGAATGGGTAATGGTTGAAGTAAACATGGAGGAAGGGTTGTTTTTGTCTTGGCTTGTGAAAAATAAGACAATGATGCACATATTTGTTAATGTCTTAATTCATACCATGCTAGAAAAATTGAGCAGATATTCTAGCCAAGGTTCTAGAAAACCCAACATGACCTCCCACGAGAGAACTATGAAACTCATGCAATATCTTCTGAATCACTAGCAGCAGGAATAACTAGTCCACATTTCCAAAAGAGAAGTATCATGAACAAATTATGATTAGGAGGTTAATTTCTAAGGCATAAAGAAGGATCTTGATAGGGATTCAACAACTACATTTTCTTTCCCAGGTTGTAGTCGATGAAGAAGTCATATCCTAACAATTTATGCAACCATTTCTGTTGTTCAGGAGTTTGAATAGTTTGATCAGTTAAACTCCTTAAAACTTTTTTATCAGTCATAATTGTGAACTTATGACCAAGTAAATAGTGTCCAAACTTGACAATGACCTTAGTAATAGCATAAAATTCTATTGCATAGGCTGACTACTTTTGTATAGTCAAAGTCAACGTTTTAGAGAAGAATACAATTTGATAGTGGTTTTGGCTCAACATTGCTACAATTCCCAAAACTAAAGCATCTGTTTCAAGAATAAATGGGTGGGAAAATCAGAAAGATTGAGAACTGGAGCTTTTGTAATAGTAGTTTTAAGGTTTGCAAATGCTACTACAGTTGGATCATTCTAAGAAAAATTGTCCTTCAATAAATTGGTTAAAGGAGCAACTATATTTGCATAACCCTTAATGAATCTTCTATGGTACCCAGTAAGGCCAAGGAATCCTCTCAACTATTTCAAATTAGCAGGCACATGCCAATCCAATACCGCCTTCACTTTTTCTTTATCCATTCCCACACCTTGAGCAAAAATAGTGTCCCAAATAATCTGTCTATTGCAACCCAAATGGGCATTTTGATAGTCTCGCATAGAACCTATGTTGTAGAAGTAGTTTCAATACCATCTCCAAGTGTTGTAGATGTAACGACCAAGAAGAAATGTATACCAAGATATCATCAAGGAAAACCAAGACATATTTTCTTAAGAGACCTTGAAATACCTCATTCATGAGACTCTGAAAATTGGCAGGAGCATTAGTCCAAATGGTATTATTAGCAATTCATAAAGGCCTTGATGAATTCTGAAAGTTGTTTTATGCCTATCTTCTTCTTTCAATAATATATTATGGTACATTGACCTTAGGTCCAATTTCGAGAAATACTGAGCTCTCTGCAACTCATCTATCAACTATTCAACATTAGGTATAGGGAAACTATCCTTCATTTTAATAGCATTCAAAGCCCTATAATCTGTACAAAATCTTGATGTGTCATCCTTCTTCTTCACCAAGACTATGGGAGAAGAAAAAGGACTAGTGATAGGCACTATAATCCCTATGTGCAATGTCTTGTATCATGGTTTCAATTTGTAATTTCTAGCTATGAGGATATCTAGGTATGACCTTTAACAGGACTAGAACCTTGGATAATTGAATGATTCTGAGCTCTTTGAGGAGGTAGTCCTGAAGGCACAGAAAACACTTCTTTGTAAGTGTGCAACAGAATGGCCACTTTAGGTTCTATGCTAGTGGGCGGATCTTTCCAATAGTCCTGAGCTGAAATTGGTTGCAAAATTTGTAGGGTAAGTAACTCATCTATAACATGAGTATTGTGCAATCTTCTTAAATGAGTGAATTGTGCAAGCCTTGGCAGTTTGGACTACTCACTATGTAAGGTTTTAAACTGGTTGTCCAAATAGAACTTTAGGGTCAATTTGTTGTAATCAGAAATATGGGGACCCACAGTAGCCAACCAAGCAGTTCCTAGAACCAAATCTGCCATAGTAACAGGTAACAGATACATAGGTAATTACAAAGAATGTTCCTCAATCTTAACCTCCAATTCTTTCATGAATCCTTTGGTCACTAAGGAGTTTCTATTGCCAACCAAAACTTACAAGTTGGGAATAGGTTCAACAGGTAATTTTAAACAATGTGCTATCCTTGACTCTAAGAAATTATCTAAACTACCACTATTTAATAAGATTTGAACATGCATTCCATTTATAGAGCCTTGGAATTTCATGGTGCCAAGCCCACAGGATCCTTTGAGAGTATTATAAGACAAATGGTGATCCAATGAATTCTGATTATTAACATGGTCGTTACTATCATTAGGATCTGGTTGTAATGCACTAAAGTCATCTTCTTCCATATGCAGAATCAAATATTGCTTATTAGGACATTTGTGTGTGGGACTAAACTCGTCATCACAAGTATAATAGACACCTTTTTCTCTTCTTAACTGCATTTCTGCTGGAGAATTTTTTTTTATATGTTCTGGTTTTGGAGTATTGGAGGTGAGATCTGAGGTTGGGGCTGGAAGTCATGAGGTAAAATGGAGGATTTCAGGGATTGGGTTATGGTTGGAAAAGTGTTTGTGACTTGTGATTTTTGGTTGAAATTCGAGGTTTAGGCTTTGGGTTTAGTTAAGTATTTTTCTTCATACAACTTGGCCAAAGAAACACATCTGATCAGAGTCGTTGGGGTTTGAGCAATTACATCACATCTAATGTCAGGTTTCAATTCTCCAATAAAGCAATCCAACAATGCTTCACTTGTAACACCTTGGATGCGATTTGCCAGAGCTGTAAACTAAACATAATACTCATGCACAAAAGCAATATGAGTTAGCTTAAACAACTATGACCATGGACAGTCATTAAGTGACGAGCAGGATTTCATTTCTAGTGCTCTAGTAAATGCTATCCAAGAATGGAATGGATTTGTGTGAGTCAAACATTTGAACTATGGAACCACTTCTTTCTCAAAATGGATCGTAGTTATGATTAGACTTAATCATCAGGGGTTCAATAATAGTTAAAAAATTGTTGGGCCTTAAAGATCCATTGAAGGACATCAGAGTCATTGAATCTAGGTAAATCCAATTTAAAATTTCAGAACTAAAATGGTGGTGCAGGACGAGGTACCACTATAGAACCAAAATCTCCTTTAGTGTTTTGCTTCAGAAGTTAATCCAAAGCTAATTCTATTGTTTTAAAGTGAGAGCCATACTGCTTATTACGCGATTCCATGAGCTCTAGCAGTTTCTTTACATCAAATGAGAGTTCCTCAATCTGTGTATTTTCCACCATAAAGATGGTGAAAACACCAATGTAATGAACGTAAATTTAATAAGGAAATTTCAGAGAATGAATAATCATCTCAACGTTGCCTTGTATTACTTTGGTCGTATGGTTTTCTTACAAGAAAGTATGAATGACACTAGAGCAAATACAAGGAAAAAAAATGAACAGGGAAATTATAAGCAACTCTCAGAAAATCATTCCACCCAGAGAGAGGAAATCAGAATCAATCATTCCATAACTTTTCTCTCCCCTCTCCCCTAATAGAAAAACTTTAATACTATTTGCTGGACCGATCATACTCACTTAGCCTAGAGTTAGTTATTTTGGTTCTAGAACCTTTTTCTCATTTCTTGTTGCAACATAGCAGTAGTTATGTGTCCATCTCCATCTTTCTCTATTTCTACCTTATTTACCCATGCTCTAACTAAATTGGTTACAGGACAACACTAAAAATAAAATACTAACTTTAATACAACATTTACAATATGTGACATCTTCTTCCTATCTACCTTCATCAAACTACAAGAAAAAAGCTATTTAGAGACCAAATTTTAGCTATCAAATGAAATAATTGCTAATTGTGACCAAAATAGTCACCAAATTAAATTTGGTTGCTAAATAACTAAAAAATATGAATTTAGTGACCAATTAAGTCAAGATAATTGGTATTTAACATTAGCTACCAAAGTTTTAGTGACCTGTACCATTAGATTCTAAATTGGTATCTAATTAAGTTAGAGGCTAATTTAGAATCTAATGTTGTAGGTCACTAAAGCCTTGATAGCTAATGTTAGATACAAATTATCTTGACTTAATTAGTTACTAGATTCAATCATTACTTTTATTTTATAGTTACTTAATAACCAAAATCTAATTTGGTAGCTATTTTGGTCATAATTAACAATCGTTTCATTTAGTAGTTAAAAATTAAGTCTTTAAATAGTTTTTTTTTGGTAGTGTCATTCCAACATAGTGATGAGAATAAGAATGATGAAGATAATGATTGTATCGGTGATATTTGATATTTTACTTTTTAGTTATATTACTTTGATTTTGTTTTGTTTCACTTGGTGAATAAAAAATTTCATTTGAATTTTAGGAAGTAAAAGTTGTTGTTTATAGGTATAACTTTGATGTTATTGGCAATGAAACGTACAGGGAAGTTTTAAAATTCATTTGTTGAATGTGCGCATTTAATCAAAGGAAAAACTTAATGCTTTTAAAAGGCAGCTGTTTAGTTTTTATATCTTCTATTTCCTTGGTTTATTAATGTTGTCTTTACTTTTGTATGCAGGTAGTTGTCTGCATTTTGCGTTGGTAGTAGTCTTATTTTGATTGGGATATGAGTTTCGAAAGATTGAATAAATAAGGATAATATATAATTAGAAATTGTCATGATTGACATTAGTGCTTTGATTTGGTTCATTTCAATGTAGTATTCTCTTTTTTAGAGTGCAATATTAACATATCCGAGTGAGGTTAATGCAAATTTTGTTTTAAGGGAGAGGAATTACTTTTGCTCCTCGCATAGTAATTTTTTTTAAGTGGTAATCAATGTAGTAATCTTTTGTTTTCATACCTTATGATTAACATTTTTTTTTAAGTGGTAATGTTTGATCAATGGTAATTTATCGTTACTATATCAAAGTTAATTTATTTAAAGTATCGTTAAATTATTTAATATTTTTATTAATTATTATTTGAACTATTAATCATATGATTAATATAAGTAAAATATTTGATTAAGGAATTTTTTATATTTATTTATTTATTTTAAGTATTAATTTCATAATTTATTTTTCTGAGTATTGATATTAATAAAACAAAGGAATAAATTATAAGTTATTTTATTATTTTAAAATGATATGAAAAAAAATTATTTTTTTTAAAATAGTTCTTGTGGATTTTCTATATTTACGAATTCAATTTTGCAGGAAAAAATAGTTGAGAATTTATTTTGCAAGAAATTATCTGTGGATTTAAAATTATTAGGAAATCACTTGCGAAATTTTGATTTCGAGCAAGTATTTGTGGTTTTCAAAATGGATTTTTTTGCAAGAAAATTTGCTATGCACTATTTTCCCATGGAAATTTGTTGCGAATATTTTTAACTGACACTTTTGCAGGAAATTTCTTGTGAATTTTAAATCCTATAGATACCTAATTATCCACGAGCGAAGTACCTACCAAACAAAATCTACAGAAAAAGTAGTAAGAAATTATTTTCTTACATATTTTTACAATAAGTTTGCAGGACATCTACCACAAAATAAAATAAAAAAATAAAAAAAGTTCTTACTAGTGGAACAAGTCATATGTTGAATATCATGCCATTTATGTTAAGATGAAACGGAAAGGTTGTAAGGGAAAGATGTTCCTGTTTCATATCTTGTATAGAAAGTTCATATGTAGAATTAACACTGAGATAGGTTGCTAAATTTGATACAGTAATATTTGTTAGCTACAATGTTCACAGTTTGTTTTTATTTCTAGTGGATTACTAAGTTCCAATTAATCCCTAGGACTTAAGTTGATAGGAAGTGAGTATGTTGCTATTTGTTGGAGATATTAATAAGGATAAAAGTTAAATGATCTTAAGCATCAGAAACATTCATTTAATATATGAGGAGGTTGGATTGGATGAGACAGGTAGCGAGGAGAGTGGGGGATTGTTAATGAAGCTCAATTAAATCAGTTATAAGTAGGGTTTAGGGTTAATAGTTAGAAGTATGGGATCTGAACGCGAGATATTTCAGTGTTAAAATGGCGTAGATTAAAAAAACACAGTGAATGGACTTAAGATTCACGAGAACTGGTGTGAAGACCCGCCTAGGGTAAAAGAGGAGATTAAAAATCACTTTATGCTTAAGTTTTCGAGTCTACAACAAACTACGGTTAGGCTTGATAATATACCCTATCATAGGATGGATGAGGATGATAACAGAGCAATCACTAGAAATTTCACTAAGGACGAAATTAAAGAGACGGTGTAGGATTGTGAGGGAATTAAAAGTCTGATGGTTTTAACTTTAATTTTATCAAAAAAAAAAAAAAGTTTGGAACATTATTAAGGGATATTATAAAAGCAGTACACAATTTTTACTATAATGGGAGTTGGCCTAGAGACACGAATGCCACTTATTGTAAAAGTAGATAATCCTATAGACTTATCTCTTTAGTTGGTGTAGTGTATAAGATTATATATATATATATATATATATATATATATATATATATATATATATATATATATATATATATATATATTTATATATATATATATAAAAATATATTATAATAATTTAT
>Ga0099825_1003395_pt1 | contig 21185 bp, 10 predicted proteins | sample SiratroredBW_FD_76838 | JGI IMG/M metagenome (GOLD analysis project Ga0099825, IMG submission 76838) | Root nodule microbial communities of legume samples collected from California, USA - Siratro red BW | ecosystem: Host-associated > Plants > Roots > Nodule | place: USA: California | collected... | reverse complement strand
AAAAAGCAAATTTCCCTTACTTTATATAATAAATTATGTATGATATTAATTATTGACATTTGTTAAATTCTTTAATAGAATTTTGTTTTGACAAAATAGTATTTGGTGATTTAATAAATTTTAAGTAATAGTTTTGTTTTCTTAATTTTATGTTTGGATTAGAACTAAAATAATGATAAATATGAAAATAGAAAGATAGACCCACAATTATGTTGAATTTGGATGAATAGATATTATAGTAGAAAATATTATCTAAATCCACTTCTTTGATAAGTAGAGAAGAATTTAGAAGAAAATAAATAAAACGCATGAAAAAGTAGTTGTATGCCAAGTAAAAATATGTACTTCATTACTTTTCTTAACATAACACTTCTGTTAATAAAAATATTTAATTTTTAAAAATATAAATGAAAAGAGAGAAATATTACCCTTTATTAATTCCTACTTCTAAATTGAGGAGAAAAGCTTTTCTTGGGTTCTATTTTTCTGTATAAACAAACAGAAAAAAATTAGTATAATACAAATTGCTTTTCCAAAAAAACAAAAACAATTAAGATAGCGACACTACGTATTTAATATGGGTTTTTGGTAGGCAAAGAGCGTGCATTGGGAATAGTGCCCCTTAAGAAAAAAATGAAAGAGAATAGACATGTAGAGATTATCGAAAATTGTATGGACAGTTTCTTGTTTTCTTAACAATTATTTATTTGCTTGATTATAATGTTTTGATTGGGTTAGGATTTAAATAAACAATAAAAGTAAAACAGGAAAGATGTATTTTTGTATGTATAAAACTAAAAGAGAAAAGGCACGTATAATTTTTCTTTACTTATTTGGATGAATAATGCATAAAAATTAAATTTAACCAGAAATTAAACTTTTTTTTTATAACATAAAAATTATTAATTATTTTTTTGTTATATATAGTATTTAGAAAAACAAATGTTAAACTTCTTTCCATCCAATTTTTTATGCCTCATTAATTTGATCGGTGAAATTCTTGATACCATTTATTTCTTACTTAGATTTATTCAATTTCTTTCTTTCCCATATTATTTTCCTCTAAATGCATTCAAGTAAGTACACCATAAAGGCACCATGTGTTATGTCAAATACGGGAAATTGATTTGATTAGACTTGGATCTCCGAAAATTGGACAAAGATATTAGTTTTCCATTAAATTTGATAAATAGGTTTTACTGTTCTTGTCTTCTTTAAGCTAGTTTGTAAAAAGTACGTGACTCTTTCTGAATATTACAGACTCTTAATAAAGAATAAGAAAAAGGACTCATCTTATGTTCCATCAATTCAGCTTAGATGGAATGTGGAGATCAAGAAATATGGTTTAAAAAATATTTATTTCCCTTTTATATATCATATAATTTTTAAATTAAAGACAATTTCATTTAAATAAGATTAAATTATTATAAATAATAAATTTTTTTCTTTAAATATTACTTGAGGTCTGTACCTTTTTCTTTTAAGGGAGACATGAAATTATATATTTAAGTATAATTTAAAAGTGAGTGATATGATAAACCCAATAATTTTATTAAATTTTGATATTATATTAAAAAGTAAATTTTAAACTTGAATCAATCTTACAAAATTAATTTTAAGTCTAATTTAATCTTAAATATATTAATTACGTTGGTCGAATATAAATGAGAAATACATTACTTCTTTGTTTCATTGAAGGGAATGAAGATCAAAGAAGCATCTACCACCAATAGACTGAAAACTAACCTAAATTTGCAAATCATGTAATGACGATGGAAAGCTGTTTGTAGTATAAATATTAAAACTTATTAACTCACCACCTTTTTCTGCTTCAACCAAAAGAAATGCAAATAAAAACACAAGTTGTTTCGTGAAGAATCAGGCATTTTGAAATGGATCATATGCTAAGATGAAGAACCCTTGCCGTGAGGGAATTTCCATGATGTGAAGCACAAAGTGGCACATGGCAACAAAGTATAAAGTGACAAGTTGTAGCAGCAGCAATAGGTCTTGATTAGTCTAGTTTTTGACTTTTCTCTACACTTGCGCATGGGAGAAATGAATAGATATCTAGTTTGTCCCGTGTTGATTACAGGGTTAGTTGTTGGGAGTAGGGAGGACCATTGCTCTTGCTGTGGGAATCTTTAACAATATTTTTATGGTTATAAGGGCTAGATAAGAGCACAAAAGGTGGAGCTATGTGTAGCCATAGCGTGATTTGTGAGCATTATAGACTTTGTTTAATGTTTTGGGATCTCTGTTCACGTATGTCATAATCTAATCTCGGCTTTAGTGAGAATCGTCCTTTTAAGTATTAACCCCACGCTTGGCTCATTTTGACTCCTAACCTTTTCATTATTCATGTGTTATCTATCAAGAGCAAGTCCAATTTTTGGTCACCAACCTAAACGGGACAGTTACCATTTCTCCATTTTTCTGAGTATTCAATGAAAAAAAAAATGTATATTATTTTACATTGGTTATGTGTATTTAACATTACAATCAAAAGGTAGCAACACCCACGTATGGCTTTGTCGAGAGGACTAAAAGGAGATTCAGCATTTGTGCAAGTGGGCCCCTGGATTAGGGGCTAGCTAGACTCCTTCTTCCAGCACCCCCATAATTTCACCATGCACCTCATGTAGGTGTAAGGACCAAAATACCCCTTTCCCCAAGTAGAAACTAAATTATATCAACAATTGTTGTTTATTTTACAGTCGTGCTGAAAAGATAAGATTTTATATGCTATAATTTTATATTATTTCAGTGTTATGATTACTTTAGGGATATTGTGTAGTTTTCATACTATTTAAATTACTAAATTTGGATGCACATTTTAGATTGATCTATCTAAAAATATATTCTAATAACTCCGATAAAATTATTAAAATGTTAATAATATATACATTTACAACATAATCAATCTAAAACACTTATTGGATTATGTAATATGTAAACGATTTTTCATAGTCTTATATGAAACCTGAATCGGTTTTTTAGATTGATCTATCTGAAAATTATTTCTAGAATTAGGTAACTAAAATGCATTTTGGATTGAGTAATTCAAAATTCATTTCTTTTTATTATTTTTAATATACTTTTTTTCTTTATGTAAATTAATATGGTAAGGAGAAGAGTGATTGTTGTCAACCCAATCAACATCAAAGACATATGTTCTTAAAATGAAGGAAAAAGTGAGGTATACTAGTAAATTTTAGTTATGAAGATGAGGAAAATAGATGTGTAAAGGATATACAAGTATTTCCCAGACGTCGCAAACATTTTTCTTTGTTGACAAAATGGACAAATCACATTGCTTAGAATTTATGGAATGGAGGTAAGAATCTATATTTGTTGAAATTATAATTATCCTATTATTATATTTTGAGTTTGTTCGTAATAAGATATTTATTATGGACAATTTGTATGATTATGGAGAGTTGAAGTTGGTGTCTAATAAATGCAAACTAATGTGGTGTCTTATTGAGGTTGTTGTAAAGAATTTTGGATTGTTACCCCTTTGCAGTAGTAGTTATGACATTATGTATGAGGAATTATTGTTTGCATTTATCGAGAAGAAGCACTAGGAGACCACAAATTTGTATATGTTAATTAGTGAAATGATCATCACATTAGTAAAATGTGTCATCACTACTTCACATCCTAATCATTGAAAAATTTTGCATGTCTGTCACTTGGATGTGACGTTTACAACTGAGGTTTTGCATTACAAAAAGTATTATATAGGATGAAAAATCGTATGTAAAATAAATATTACATAAGGATGAAAATTTGTGTTTAAAATAAATATTATATATGAAATATTACATAGAAACGAATATTCGCATGTAAAATAAATATTACATATTCGTTTAGGGTTTCTCCTAACCCCACAACCTTATTTGTTTCTCATAAGCACATTTGTAATCAGACTTTGTTTCTCCTTTTTTGTAACACCTATATTTGTCATTTCCTTCATAACCTAACAACATATAGGTCGACCTTTATTGTTTATTGTTTGTTGTATTTGACCTCAATATGACAATGACAAATTCAAACTTAAAAGGTTACCCTATGGACCCAATTGAGTAAGTCATCTTTTATAGCAAACACCTACACAAATACATTACAATATTAGTATATGTAGTTTACTCATATTTTAAATAAAAATAAAAGAATACATTATGTACCGCATCCATTATCAAAACATAACTACAATCTCCTTGAATAATTTCATTTATAGCTAAATCAAATTCTATAATATCATCAACTTCATCCACACCAAACAATGTCGACTTCCTCCAATATTTTACTCCATAACTTATTATCCATTACAATTTCACGAAATAAAGTCATTACACATTAAATCAAATTTCATCAAAGAAATTATATTCTAGAACAAGTAATATGAAAATGTTAAAAACAAGTTGTAGAACAAGTAATATGAAAAATGTTAAAATGAAAATGTTAAAAACAAGTTGTAGAACAAGTAATATGAAAAATGTTAAAAACAAGTTGTAGAGTAGATGATACATAGTAATTTCTAGGTAGTTTAGATAACTCAATACGAAATTGTCACATTAGCTTTCGGATTGACTACTCTAAAAGTCATAAATAACCTTTAAATGACCTAGAAATCTATTGAGAGTTTGATAAATAGACTTTTAGAGAGCACAAAATGATTCCAATGCAATGTTCTTCTTATAGAGTGCAATTCAAAACTTTTACTTATATAACTATGAATTCTATTATCTAAAGTGCAATATTTTTCTTCTGGAACATTCAATCCATGACAAGACAAAATCCCAAAATTATATTGCGGATTATCTTATCTAAACTACATCATAAACACTTGTCACAAAGAACTAAGTGCATCACTACCAACACTTTAGGTCGTCCCCGCTACAGCCCACCATGAGCAACCACCAAAGGAATGAAGTCGGCTTCCTATCACATGCTATTTTTTTTTTTCTCTTCACATACAGTTAACACAATAGTTTTCATCAATTTTTGTGGGTCGAAACGTTCTTTTGTTAGTTAACTATGTAACAAAAATCAGCTTTTGTTATGTATTTCAGGTAAAACACGTTATTTTATTGGGTATTTCAGTTGAAATATAGAAACTAGTTATCCTGTTGTTAAATTAGTTTGTTATTGTTTAATGTTTATTTTTAGTATTTAATTTAATAGCTTTTGTGAATGGAATAACTCTGTCGTGCAGATGTATATACATAACACCCCTAGATATGGTGGAATGATCTAAATTGTGATTTGAGATGAATATGGTATTTTCTTAGTAGGCCTTAGTATTGGGAGGCTATTCAGTATTGGAAGTTATAAGCATGAATTACATTTGGCCAAGAATAGGGAATTTTGCAACATTGTTATTTAATGGGAATCTCAGCATGTCTGGTTCAGCTTAATACTAAATAACTAACCATTTATTTTCAAAAAAAGTTGAAGAAATAAACAATTATTTTCTAAAAATAAGTGGAACCAAACATGAATTAAATCACTTTTCTTGAGTGTCTATACTTGGCCACCCTTGATCAGCCTGTAACTTGACAAACTCAGCCAATATCTTGATATCTTCATCTTCCAAACGAGCTCCAAATGTGCACTGACCCCGTGGCATGCACTCTTTACCAAAGCCCTGCAAGGAAGTGCAAGACATAAAATATGAATTACGAAAAACAAAATATTAATGCATCAAGTGAAATATTAACTGTGTATATATGTGTAGTAGGATGAATTAGCTTGTTTCACTTTTCTTTAGCTTTCTTTAACATATGAAACATACCCCAAATCTAAACTTCACTGTCTATCTACCATATTTATGATTTAAATTAACTCCTCCAAGACATGTGAATGCATGCACTCACACTTGAGTGTATAATGATTTCATTCTTTAAACCTACACAAGATACTTACTGGCATTCGTCCTTTGCCGTAGTAAGTGACACGATAGATCGCTTCTTCTGTATCAACTCCATTTCTGTTGAGTAACATTTGGATAATTTCAAAGATATATCAAAAAAGAGTCAAAAGTTTACTACACCTTTTGCTAGAGGCCAACAAATTGTGAATTTTAAATTCACATTTGTTGATGTTCCAAAGAACTCACTTATGAAATAGTTGGTACTCAATAGTTTCAACTAATATAAGTGTTTAAAAAATTCAATGCTTTCCTTCTCCATCATATTTTTGCAATTCAGCACGAGGGTGCTAGTTTTTCTCCAATTACCTCTGTAAATCCTTTGTAAATAGAGTTGACCCCTGTAAGTTACAATAGTGGAAAAGAATAAGGAACAATGAACAAATTAATTTGAGTCTGCAAGGACATAAGGAGATGTCATCCATGCATAAGGGGATGCTCACCGGTTGTATTACGTTTCCACCTGCATCGTGACATCCAATACAAGCTTGACGAAACAACGTGGTTCCTCTGTGAATATCTACGGTTTCAGCATTTGAAACTGCAGGGCACAATAAAATAAACATGAATTTCATGTAAATATTGCCTTAGAACAGCTTCTAAGTCCAGACGTGCAAGTTCTTGAGTGAAACAAGCTGAAGCTGAAGAAAAACACTAAGTTGATCCAATGACGGTAAAAGGATTTTAGCCAATTAGGCACACAAATACTTAGCAAGCATGAGATGAGCTGAATTTTCAGTCTATAACCGTATTCCGCTTTTGTAATCACTAACAATTAGCAACGAATCAGAATTCTGAACATAGAGGTATTGTCAATCATTCAGCCCTTGAATGCATGTTCTTTGATCGTTAAGCAACTATGAAATTTTGCAACACATGAGAATAAAAAGAAAGAAATTGAGAATCGGTGATGCGAAGTTGATGGTGAGACGGTTACAGCATGGCTTATATACGAGAGCGAAATCTACTAACCAATTAAGTAGTGTGTCAACCAACTTTGTTTATCTCAAACTACTTAAATACATTTTGTCTGAGTAAATATTCTAACTGGTCTCTGAAATGAGTGTGTTGGCTGACAGATGCTTGATTAAAATTTTCGTGTAAATGAGTCCTTGAAAAATTCATTTTTTGTTGGTCGAATCACTCTGATCTTGAGTAGTTTGATCTTGGCCACTAGTTGATTCATTCAATCTTCCTCCTTTCCATTTTCCTTTTTCCCTCTCTGGTTCCAACTCCCTTTATTTTTTAAACTTCTTAGAGTTGTAATGGTTGCTCATGTGCCTTCTCTTTTCAGCATTCATCCTCTCATTGATTCTTTGTTCATAGGGGTGAATTCTGTAATTCTTCAGTACTCATTGAATCAAGGTCCTTGGATTCTTCATCTGCCACAACATGATCAAAATGCAGAGCTAAGGTTTTCAAGATCTTGTCAACAACCTGCTGCTGATCTGAGATCTCTTCCTTGCAAGACTTCATTCTATTGAAATAATCTGCAACAGGTTCTTGATCATTAATCGAGAGCAACTCATTGTCTTCTTAAAGGCAGAAACTTGACTTTCTTTGTCTTGTCAGCACCACCATAGGTCTTAACCAAATATCTCACTGGTTTTATTGTAGTGGGCTTGGATATTTTTCCAAAAACAGTAACATCAACACATTGATGATTCAAGAGTTAGGCCTTGCTATCAAGTTTCTTGAATTCTTTATTATTTGCCTTCTGTTCGGAGTAGCATATATTCCTAATTCATGAAATCCCACCTTCACTTTTCCTACATCTTGGAAACCGAATATGACAATCATCTTAACCCTCCAATCATCAAAGTTCTTTCCTTCAAACACTGATAAAGTGCTAGAAACAACATTGTCTAAACCCACCATTTCTTCCTGTTTCAAAATTCAGGTTCTTCAGTCCATGAACACACCCCACAGCTAACGAATCAACCTTGTCCTTGGTACCAATTTCTTTGGGAAGAAATGACACACACACATTGGAAGAGGAAAGAAATCACAGAAAGATAATGTTTTGTATTATTTTCAAATGTACATCCTTACACATACACCCTCTCTATTTTGTGTCTTTTATATAGTATTGACTAAGACACCACACCCTTTGAGCTCTCTAACAAAAGGTAAAAAGTATTTATTCTACCAATTAAAATATCAATATAACTCTCAAAGTTAATTATTATAAAAATCATTACCTAGATTTCCCTAGTTGCATGTTGATAGTGATGCAGTTTGAGTCAAAAAGCAGAAGCTTTCAGCGGAAAGGAGTGATGCGAACTCACATGGAGGGGTGGAAATTGGAGATAAGACAAGAAAAGCAGCCACAAGAGGAGGAGCCAAGTTCTTGAATAACTTCACTTCTTTCACCCTTGGAAGAATTGGCTTCTTTTCCCTCATCACATTCTCCTTTTAATCCACAATTCAATACACTTGTCAGATTTTTTTCTGGTTTAACACATAACAGAGTTCAAAATCAGAGAATGAAAGTGAGAGAGATAAGAGTGTTTTACCTTAGTGGAGAGGAGGTAAGTGTGATCAGTGGAAGCAGAAATCAAGCAAGGAAGTTTCATTTGGTTTGTTGCGTAGTATAAGAAGGCTTCGACGCGAGACTGAAACTGGATAGCGTGTCTACAAGGGAGAGCCTGCTTAACTCCAATCCACTCACACTGTCCCACATCACACACATTTAACTTTTTTTAGGCCCATCTACCAATTTTTAATCTTTTACATTCCATAAGAAATTAATTTTTTTCTATTAACTATTTAAAAATTTTATATTTTCAATTTTAATTCCAGATATTTAATTTTTTGATCGACAGAGGAATGTGAATGCTATTTTGTCAATTGTCTATCATCTTATTAAGAAATTATTATTAAAAATATGTTAAATAATAAGAAATTGTTACTGTCACCTATATTAATAGTAGTAAGAGTGATTTTTTAGTTGTTGTAACATGAAAGTTCCTCAAAACTATGATGGTGTTATTATTGTACAACACATTTGTAACCAAAATTATATTTATATTAATAATATTATTTATATTAATTACAAAAATTCACTATTTTAATATATAAAAATAAATAAATAAAATAATAGAATAAGATAACAATCACGTCAAAAATTAAACATCCAAACTTTATTAAAGAAATAAATAAATTTTAAGTATTCAATAAATAAAAAAATTAATAAAAACTTAATTAAAAATACTTAAATATATAGAAATTTTGAAACTTAATTTAAGTTTTATTTTTTCATAAAATTTAATATTAATTTTTAATTTATTTTAATTGATTTTTCTTACCATTACATAAATAGTAGTATTATTCTCTTTGATTTCTTTTATATACCTTTTCAGGCTTTTTACATAACCTAGGAAAAAAAAATTATTCTAATAAAATAATTGTAAAACTTTTTTATTTTATATGTCTGTTTATCTCAATAAATACATGTGTAAATTATTTAAAATTAATGTAAGAATTAAAGGTATAATATGAAAAGAAATAGTAAATGTGTTATTGAAATTCTAAAGAGACACATAAAAATCAACAATTTTTTTCTAAGATTAAGACATATAAAAAAGAATTAAGGGATAGTAATTAAAGTAATAACTATTCAAAACTGTCACATAATAATGTTTAGTAGCCGATACATATATTTACACATATATAGTTATTGGTGTGAAAGTAACATAATTCAATGTATCTAAAAACTTTAATACTTACAAACTTATTATTTTTTTCTTAAATGAAAAACAAAATTCTTTTTAAAAGAAGTTTTAACAAAAAGATATGTGCTTTTTATATTACTTCATCTTTAACCATTAAAAGTATATATAGTTTTTGAAAAATCTTCAAATTCTACTCATTCATAAAAACTAATTCTTCTTAATTACTTTTGACATCTACTCAAATATTTTCTGACTTGGTTTTTCAAAAAAAATTTCAAATATTATTTTCACACGAATCTCTTCGTACCCCTCGTAGAAAAATATAAAAATGTTTGACTAAAACAATATTTTTAAAAAAGGATATAAAATTTCGTGCCCAATTTGAACTACTTTTCTAAAATACACTTTTCAAGATCCTTTGATTAAGTACAGAAAGTTTCAGAAGATAAGTACTCGTTATATTGGTTGTTTTATCATTCTCTTCTCTTATACAAGGAGAGATAAAAAAATTACCTTTTAGAAAACCTTAATTGAGATTAGAAAAAAAAACACATCATTAAACAACTAACATGTGTGATAACATAACTTAGTCTACTTGTCTTACTGGTAGCCTATTATTTATTTTGTACAATGAATTTGACATGTAAGTAAATTAGTTTTTCTTTATTTTTTCATACTAATGAATATCTTTTAATGTTACTTTGTTCAAATATATCATCTTAATTTTTTGTGTGAACTTATTGATTAGACTTGAGAAGACGTAAACATCTTAAATAATATAATTAATTTAAATAAAAGATATAGACGATATATTATCAAAATGAATATGAATAATTATATGGTTATTAACTAACATCGACCTAACAATGACGATATTCACTCTTCAACATTTAAAAGTTTTAATATTAAAATTTTATTTTACGAAGAACTTTAAAATTTTCACAAAGTTGACTTTAATAGCACACATATACATTTGTTACAAGTTTTAAATTGTTTAAGTTAGAATGCATCAATCTAGACTACTCATCGATTAAGTATAAAATCCATGGGAACCACCCATATGAGGAATAGAATATGAAGATAAACATGATCTCATAGATTTTAGAATAATAGTTAAAAGTTATTTATGATATCACATCTTTATAAATAAAAAGACAACATAAAAAAACATTCACGGCTTAAATAAATTAAATTAGCATTTTATTATTTAATTTTATCATTTATTTACCATTTTTCATTGTTGGATTTCTTAAGAATATTGTGAAGCTTATGCTTTTATTATCGTTTGTCGAACTAAATAAAAAATGTTTCAAGGTATTCCGGGTAAAAATGATTTTTAGATTACATCATAAAAAAACTTTTAGATTATACAGTCTGAATGTAAAAATTGTTTTTTTATTAAAAATATATTTGTTTTCAAAGTAACTTCTAAAAGAATTAATTATATAATTTGATTTTTTTTTTAATTTAACTAAAAATAATTTCTAAATTATAGAATTCAGAAACTTTTTCCTATTATGAAATCCAGATGTATGTAAAAAACGAAATTTTATATTATGTAATTCAAAATTCAATTTTTTCTGGTATAAAAATAAAGCGATAATTTTCACAACTATGCAGTTGAAAAAAAAATATAAGGAAATCATTTTATGAAACATACTTACTAACTATATCCATAACTTTATTGTTTTTATATTCAGTGATTAATGGTAACCATAATAAACCCTGACAAGTGGCAATCAATAAATTTTTTTTCCAATTTCCAAGCCATCGTTTTTCTCCTTCAAACTTTGAACCTTCCGTGCAAAGTAGGGCTGTGCTGGAACACTTATCGGGAAGAAAATAACCCCCTTTACGTTATATACAGCACCTTCCCCAAATCATCCAACCATTTCAAACCCTAATTTGCGATTCCCGATGGCGATCTTGTTGGGTGAAATTCTCCAATCCGTTGAACTGTGGCTCAAATTGATCAAGAAGCCGCAGCCAGACGCCTTCGTCAACCCTAATCTCGACCCCGTTTTGCTGATTCCCGGTGTCGGAGGCTCCATTTTAAACGCCGTTAGCGACGCCGATGGGAGCGAGGAACGCGTTTGGGTTCGCTTCCTCAGCGCCGAGTACAAGCTGAAGACCAAGCTTTGGTCTCGTTATGATCCTTCCACTGGTAGACCTAATTTTCATTTCACAAAATTTAAGGGCGTTTGAAGTTGAAACTGATGCTCTTTAGTTGCACCTGTTGCTTATTTATCTAAAGACGTTTTCGGATTAAAGAAAAGTAAAAGTGTTAAATGTGGTCAGCGTGTGTGTTATTGTTTTCTTTTGAAAAAAAAAAAAAAGTAAAATTTCCGGTTTATCTGGTAAAACGCCGAATTGTGCTTTGCTTCTTTTTCTCTCCCTTTCCAATAATTAATTAATGACTACAGTTAGACAGAGAAGCAAGAAATTGTATGATTGAACAAAGACGTATGTGGATAAACAGCTTAATTAAGTGTTTGTTTGATAAGAGTTATTACAGTCAGAGCTTATGCCTTTTGAAGCTTCCCCTTGAAACTCGTTGACCGTATGTTTGGTTTAACATGTAGCAGGATTTGATTCGCATCAAACGAAAGCTAGAACTAGTAGCTTCTGAGTTATATATTTATGTTATTGACATGAAAATGTCACTTGACTCACGAATTTGATGTGCAAATTAAAGCTAAGTAAAAAGCTTGGGAGCCACTTTCAAAAGCTTAACTAAATTTTGGGCTACTTCTTTGTTAACCTTACATTTTAAGCTTGAGTTTTTATATGATAACTCCAAGCAAGCTCTGCAGAAGCTCTTCGAAATGGCCCCAATGTATGCTCTTATCTCTTTAACGCCTGTGCGTATCCAAGCTTCTGTGCCTGTCCAGTTTAGTTATTTCTTTACTGAAATAATGTGTTTTGTGTTGAAAAGTGTGCCATGAGAAACTTTGAATTTGGTGATCTGAACATCTACAATAATTTTCTTTGAAACCAGGAAAAACTGAGTCCATGGATCCAAATTCAAGAATCACGGTTCCTGAAGACAGGCATGGACTCTATGCAATTGATATTTTGGACCCTGACTTGGTATGCCTGTTTTATACTGATTGCTTGAGTTGCAATACAGATGTTCAATCAATTTATTCATGAATCGTATATGATTCGTTTGAGCAGATGATTGGAAGTGATGGTGTGTATTATTTCCATGACATGATTGTTGAAATGCGTAAGTGGGGATTTGAAGAGGGGAAGACACTTTTTGGCTTTGGATATGATTTTCGCCAAAGCAACAGGTAGCTAATTAATTTAAGGCTGGAGTAGTCTAATGAATCTTGAAAAAGGAGTCATTTCCTTTCTCATCACTAATCTATAATGGTATTGTTCTTAAATGGTGTCACCATGTTAAATGGAGGGCCAGATCTTGCTATGACATGTTTCTGTCACAGAATTTTGGCCTTCCGCCATTGATAAGACGGCATAACATTGAATTTAAAAAGAAATTCGAACACTCTACTCTTAGTATTTTAACTCATCTTTCTGCATGGAAAAACTGATTGTATCTCATTTTTATAATGGAATTATTTCTTTGTAAGGAATTCACTATTTTTTTTAATTTGTTATTATTTTTATCAAAGGAACAGTTTTCTGAGGAAGCGAAATTTTGATAAACAACCATAGGCTAAAGTTGACTGTAATTGTGCAAATGGAATTTAATCTGATTGATGTCTTTCCTTTGTATCTTTTGGTTATTGGTTTACTGGTGGTTTGATTTCCCGCAATCCCGAGGATAAGGTCTCTAACAAGTAGTTACTTGAACAAAGTGAAGGCAATTTTTCTTACAACTTCTCTGTTTATTTCATTTAGGTTGCAGGAAACAATGGATCGGTTGGCTGCTAAATTAGAATCAATTTATAACGCTGCTGGGGGGAAGAAGATAAACATTATAAGTCATTCTATGGGTGGTCTTTTAGTGAAATGTTTCATGTGCCTGCAAAGTGATGTAACACATCTGTTAAGCTCTTATTTCGGTTTTTTATTTTATTTTGTTGTTTCCATTTAATCTTATCATTTATATTTGTCAATTTGTGTTTTATACACTTCAATCTTGGAATTTATCTACTGCTGAAATATGACTACATTTTTTTGTTGCCTTCTTCAGATTTTTGAAAAATATATTAAGAATTGGGTTGCAATTACTGCACCATTCCAGGGTAAGTAGTTCTATTTGTATTTATTGAAAGTATGGAATCATAATTAAGGATATTTGATGAATGATTCTTTTAGCCTTTCAATGGAATTTATAATGACAGATCTATTAGAAATATGTTCTCCTTGTTTGATATATTTGAAGGCAATGCCATATTTTCTTCATAGGCTAAAATAGTTAATGGAAAAAAATAGTGCATAATAGATCACTCATTATCATTTCACTTGATGGTGACCAAAATAAATATGATTTTAACTTATAACAGTGTATAAGTTAATAATTTTATTTTATTGCCTTCATGTATCATATCATATGTAGTGTTTTAGCTGGTTACAGGTTTTTAATTCTTTTTTTGTTTTTTTCCATGGAGAGTGCATAATGGTGTAGTTGTATGTTTACATTGTTCTGCAGGTGCACCTGGAAGCTCCAATGCCACCTTTTTAAATGGAATGTCATTTGTGGAAGGATGGGAACAAAAACTTTTTATTTCCAAATGGAGCATGCACCAGTTGGTATATATCAGTTATTTGTCTGCTGGATTTGTGCTTCGAATTTGTTTATCAACTGTCTCGGCAATTTATCCTTACCCTTCAGCGATGGCCAGTGGCCAAAGTGTGGATAGATTAAGTGTTTATTAACTAGTCTGAGGATATTGAAAGCAGTGATGATGACTCCTTCCTGAAATCAGTCAAATAACCGAATTGCTTAGTTACTTGTCACACTTTGCAATAATGCTTTTGAAAACTATGATTATACTGGAGGAAAAAAGAAATCAGTGACTTAATATGGTAGAAAAAAATATAATGATAATTTTCTCTGTTATTATTCGTAGTTTTGTAGAAGTTATTTTATTACTGGATTGCCTTTCATCTTTTGTATGATCTTCTGATATAGTATGTGTTGTTGGATGGTGTTATCTCTTTCTGTTGTTTATGCTGCTCCCTATTGAAAAAAGATTGTCTAAAGCATAATCTTGCATTGTTTTTGGATTCATTTGCCTTGTTTTGCTTAATTGTTCTCTTTCTGATTTTGTATTTAGATATCATACTTCAATATTGTAAATTATTTATTGAAGTTTGTTCCAATCACAGCTTATTGAATGTCCATCCGTATATGAACTGAGAGGTTGTCCTAATTTTCAATGGCAACATGTTCCTGTCCTGGAATTGTGGCGTGAGAGACATGATTCTGAAGGGAGATCACATGTTGTTCTGGAGTCATATCGATCGTGTGATAGCGTTGAGATCTTGAAGCAAGCTCTTGTAAATAACACTGTGAGTTACCAGTGTTAACTTGCACAGCATTGAAACAAATGGAACTTCGTTAAATTTGAGTATGATATTTCCATGAAATTGAATGCATTATAGTTTAAATTTTTTTTCTGTAGCAGTAGACATTTTTTGCCTTTGACTATTAAAATCTACAAATAATGATTAATGGATAATTTGGAATGGAAGAAATCATGATATAAATATGCTTTCCCTTTTTCATGTCTAGAGATGAAATTGGAACTTTAACTTGGTCTCTATTTTCTCCTTGTTTAAGGAAATCTTGAGTAAATTCCACTAACACCCCTTGCGATTTCTTGACATCGCACACAACTCCTGTACATTTTTAGTGTTTACAACAACTTCACTGAATTTTTTCAAGCAATAAAAGGGTTAGGTCAATGTGTAAAGGGTGTTAGTGTAATGCATAAAGCATGTTAGCGTAATGTATTTAAAACAATTAAGGAGGTAGTGAAGGGGTAGAAGAAACGAGGGATATTGGAAGAAATTTAACTAAACCATGCGGAGTGTCAATTTAATTTACTGATCTTTATTTATTCCTGGGGCGGGGAAAGTGGAGTGGTGGATTTCTTTAGAAGACATTAATGCATTTAAGGAATACCAGTATTGCTATTCAAGATCTAGTCATCTAGGATCTTTATTGATATATAGCTGTAACTGTGATCCAGGTTAATTATGATGGTGAGGATTTACCCCTGCCCTTCAACTTGGATATCTTGAATTGGGCAAACAAAACATGGGAGATTCTATCTTCTGCCAAACTTCCCCCGCAAGTTAAATTTTACAATATTTATGGGACCAATCTTGAGACACCTCATAGTGTTTGGTAATGCCTCTATCAATTCTTTGGTTGTTACCATGGCTACCCTAGAAATGGATGCATGTAAATATTTATAATTCTTTTGGAAACATGTGACCGTCGCTTGACACAACTATTATTCTACAGCTTTGGGAGTGGGGACAACCCTGTTACAGATCTGCAACAGCTACGTTATTTCCAGGTCAATACATTTGTGATTGTGTTAAATAGATGTTTTGTGAATCATGTTATGTCTTGAATGCTACGAGGAGTTGTATGGTATGCTGCACACAATATTCATTGCCCAGGTTTAAAATACAGTATTATTTTTATTACTCTGAAGAAAAGTCTGGGTCCGTCTGCATTTTGGCTGTCTGTATTTATTTGATTAGTCAATAAACTGTGTTGGCTAATAGAATCGGTAAATTTAAATAATTTATTTTTAAAGCCATTGTGGCATGCCTGACTTTGGAATGTGACAACCTCTTCACAACGTTATCTCAGTTTTCTCTCTAGTGTGATATAGTTCAAGTATTTTCTAATTGAACATTTTTTATGCTAAATCTTTGTAAATTATTTCTCCTCATCATTTGGTTACTTTTCCTTGCTTTGGTTGCTAATGCTTACTTCTTAAAATTCAGGCCAAATATGTATGTGTTGATGGAGATGGAACAGTTCCTATAGAATCAGCTAAGGTTTGCTTATTTTCCTATACACAATCCTTGTGCAATTGATATGTCGAATCTAATTCTATATTAGTTTTCTTGATATTGTGTCAATTATGTAGCATTAGTGTTAGTAGTATTTGAGCTAAAGCCCAAAATATAGTTTGATTAAACCTAAATGCAGGCTGATGGTCTTAATGCTGAGGCAAGGGTTGGAGTGCCAGGTGAACATCGGGGCATCCTTCGTGAGCCACATGTATTCCGTCTTGTCAAGCACTGGCTGAAGGTTGGAGTTCCTGACCCCTTTTACAATCCCCTGAATGATTTCGTTATTCTACCTACTGCTTTTGAAATTGAGAGGTATAAAGAGAATGGTGTAGAAGTAGCCTCCCTAAAAGAAGAATGGGAAATTATTTCCAAGGACCAAGATGACCTGAGTAATACAGCCGATAAAATTTGCTCCATATCAGTTTCACAGGAAGGAGCCAATCAATCTTATTCTGAGGCTCATGCTACCGTCGTTGTTCACCAAGGCCGTGAGGTTAAACATGCTCAACTGAATGCTTTGGCTGTTTCAGTTGATGCCTCGTGAATCACATTCTGTTGAAGTCGAGTAACGTCGAGGGAATACTTTCCATATAATTCATAATGGTTGGCATCTCTTGTATATAGTGATATTCGTTTGATTTGTGTGCCATATTCCTTCCCGTTTCATGTATAATATTGGTGAACCTGAATAACATCTTCCTGACATTCTTGTACATAGTATGTGAATCTTATGAATCAGTTATGAAATGAACGCCATATTTATGACATTCGTAACTTCCTATGTTAATGGCGGCATGCTATGTACAAAGTTGCTATTTTTAGTATATACTTCTTCATTTTTTACGTTTTTCTCCAGTTTGTTTGTGTTATGTTTTTGTTCAAGGAAAGCATTTCATCGAAGAGGAAAACTAGAATGTGGACCAGCTAAGGGCAAGGAATTTTCTGAACCCCATTTCCTGCAACCGTGATGAACATTAATGTAAATAATTATTTAAAACCTGGTCTTACTAGAAAGTAAAACTGTCATATAATATTCCAAGTAAATATATACAAATACAAATTAAAAATTATTTGTAGTCATAAATCATGATAAGTTAAGATATATAATCAACACAATTAAAACACTAAAGACTTAACAAATATATAAGAGTTGGTCGCATAAGTTTTAATAATAAATATGAAAAAACTGATTTATTTAACGTTGACGTCTTTAATTATATTTTTTCTTTAAGAAAGTCAAATACAAAAATATATAAGAGTTGTTCCATACATATTAATAATAAATATGAACAATTTGATATATTAAACATTGATGTCTTTACTTTTTTTTTTTCTTTAAAAAATCAAATACATATTATAGTACTGATAAGACAAAGCATACTGACCAACCTTATTTTGGGAGTCCCACATTTGGCTAACTAAACAATAGACAGGGATGTATTCGGCTTGTCCCTAGACCCAGGGTGGCGAGTCAGGCCACACAAATTTTTAAAAAATAAAAGTGAAAAAACTAACAAAGCTATTGATAATGTTTCTAATATTTACTATATGAAAAAAATATTTTAAAAATGGAATATGAAATAAAATTTATATTTTTACATTGAATTAACGAACACAAATATTTAGTTATATTTAATATAATAATAAAAATATTAAAAAGGAAAAAAGTTATGGGTGGCCATAGGATAGGACAAGTTAGCCTGTATTTTAGTTCAGATGCGTTGTGGGTTATGTTAGACAAGTTTGTGTATATTGGTGGACCTAGATATTCTTCTCACCTTACGTTTTATTTATTTATTTATTCTTTTGTGTAGATTGGAAATTGACTTGACTCTCATCGTATTGTAATCCCTATAAATATAGGATTTGGTTTCATAAATATTAATAATAAATATGAAAAAATTGATTTAATTAACATCAATGCCTTAGTTAAATTGTTCTTTTTCTTCCAAAAAAAATCAAATTCATGATTATCTTAAATTATTATATTTAATATTTATATACTTTTTGTGGGGTTTGATGCTATTTTTAACTATTTTCGAGTTTTGTCTACCACTCTTGTTAAAACAAAAATTTAAAATTATCCATATAAACACGTTCATGTTGATAGCGAGTTATTTTTTACCAAATAAACATGAATGGTTATTGCCATATCACATGTTCACCTCAATGCCATAAAATAAAATAAAAAGTAACAAGTTAATTTATAACTTTGATTACCTTTATGACTTCGCCAACCCGGCAAAATTTAACAGTAACTTTGAATTTATTAGAAACATAGGAGAAAAAGAACATTGGACTACAAATGAAAATGCAGAAAAGTGGCAAAACAGTGAGAACTAGAGGCAAGAAACTAGTAAAAGAGGTTATTGAAAAACAACATATAAAAGGGAATCTAAACTGAACTTCTAAAAACTGAATTCTTATGTGTATTTTATATAAATTAGGTATAAAAGTAATATTTGTTGGATACACTCATAGGTTTCAGAAACAAGTTAAGTTGAAAGTGTTTGCTAATTTTTTGGTTTGATGGCAACACCTTTGATGAGAAGGCCAGTTTTCCACATGCCACCTTCATATTCATACATAGAGATCTCCATCACCCCAACATCTTTTTCAGAGGCCACAAACTCACCTACTGGAACCTCTATCCACCTCTCTCTTGCCTTCTCCATCAAATTTTCCTTGTGCTGTTGTTGCCTCCCTCCTGGAAGAACAAGTCTAACATTCACTGGAAGTTCCCACCCTTCAGCATAATCTTTCAACATCACAATAAATGACACTTGATACAAAACTCCTGGTGAAACCATTCCAATGTCAAATTTCCCATGCACTTCTAGCCAGCACACCATTTTCAGTTTAGCCAACTCTATCATCGTGCCACTGCCAAACACACGTACCAAGTTTATCTAGATATTCCATATCTTTACCTTAAATTTAAGTTATTCTCACAAAAACAAAAAATAAGGTTTACACTTTTGTGTTGGGAAACTCTAAATATAATATTGGTGATACATGTTTACCTTTCTTCTTTCTGCTGTTCCCATTTCCAATAGTTTTGATTTTCTGCCCAGGTGATTGAGAGTGCTCTTGCATAGAGCACGAAACAGTTGCTGTTGGACTTCTTCTCTACCCAATATTTCTGTGCAAAAATAATGATAATATGAAAATCTTAAATCGAATTATTATCTCAAACTCTAAGGGCAGAAAAATTAAGGATAGTTAAAATATAATCATAAAAGAACAAATTTATAGGTTATAATATAAAGTTTTATGACCAATATGAAAATACATCCTTTTTAATTTTGGTTAAAAGTGTAAGAACTAAAAACACATTCAAACTAAACTTCTCTTAAAGTGGTTGTTATAGACATGTCCATTTCTGTAAAGAGCTAACATGAAGACAAAGGGTGATGAGGAAAAAAAAAAAAAAACAAAAAAAGGAAACTTTGGAACTAAATGACATTGAACTTGCCTTTGTTTTGTGAGCTAAGAACACCCCAGCATAGAGCTGATCCAACAGCTTTCCCCAGCTGGAAGAATTGGCAAGTGGAGAGTCTGCTTCCTTGAGTATATGTTCATAGTTGTGTGGGATTGGTCCTTTAAAACTCCCTGGTTTCAGTGGCATCATGGATTGAGTCTCATTGAATTTTGTGGCATTATCTACTTTTTTTGTGCTGGCTTGAGGAGAAGACAACCATGATTCCCTTCTGGGAGGTTCATGTGGCTGTGGCTGTGGCTGTGGCTGTTGGTGGCGTTCTGACTGTAGCTGAAGTGGCTCTTCCTGAGATTGAGAAGCTCCCATTTTTTGTTCCTCTACTTTGCTTCCTCATCTTCTAAATAACATAACGTTTACGTTTAGAACTGATTCTATGTTACCTCTGAACCGTTGTTATTGCTTCTTCTTTTTTTTATTCCAAAGGTATAATATGCTTTATCGCAAAGGAGAGATATATATATGCGACTTAGAAAAATTATATTTTGAAACTCTTTCTTAAATACTTGTTTTATTCAATACAATATTATATAATAATAAAATAATAATTTATTTTAGTATTTATAAATAATTATATTTTATTTTTGTATAATTTCAAAGTACTATTATTTATAATTTATTTAAAGAGTGAAATATGTTTGTAAAGCACGTAAATATGAAATTCTTTTAATTATATATTACATTTTCTTTTTTTTTTATTTATTATCATATCTATCATTCTTTCTCCCCTTTTCTCTTTTCTTTAGGTCCGAAAACAATAATTTTGTAATTAAAAATTGAAATCCTCGTAAAGGGTATTATTACTCGTACCTAAGAAAAAAAAAGAACAGAATAGATTAAGTATATTTAGTGTGAAATTAATCACTTTTTATATTTGAGTCTAAGTAAAAAAAACATTTATGAAGACAGTGTAATTTTTTAAATAAAAAATAAGAAAGGATAAGTTAAGCCTTTTTGGGAGGAGTTTTATTCGTTTTGGTAAAGGAGGCGAGTGCAAGTTATTATATCAGACTAAGTTTGGTTTTGAACTTCTTTTTTTTTTTTTTTTTTTTTTTTTTTTTTTTTTTTT
>Ga0099825_1003388_pt1 | contig 21198 bp, 19 predicted proteins | sample SiratroredBW_FD_76838 | JGI IMG/M metagenome (GOLD analysis project Ga0099825, IMG submission 76838) | Root nodule microbial communities of legume samples collected from California, USA - Siratro red BW | ecosystem: Host-associated > Plants > Roots > Nodule | place: USA: California | collected... | reverse complement strand
TTGTGTTTAAACATATTAAATCTGGGTTAGCACAATCTTACACTGTAAACTGATTTCTAGGTTTAATTGATTTCTGGGTTTAACTAATTTCTGGGTTTAACTCTGATATATTCCGCTGTGCACAATCGATTGTTTACCTGACAGTTCAGAATTACATAGTTAATCGATTGAATAAAGAATTTTCATTCTCTACTTCAAGAATAAATCAGATTTGCGAAAAGTTTTCAAAGTTCAATTCACCCCCTCTCTTGAACTCGGTCTAAACCTTATTTTTCAGTCTCCATAGGTGACAAATCCAGCAGGTTTCAACTTTAGATTAATTGACTAAGAGACATCGCCAGTCATGTGTTTGTAGCATCCACTGTCCAAGTACCATAGTTGCTTCTCGGATGCCAAACAAACTTGCAAAATAGTTTAAGTTTGAGGCATTGGTACTGTATTAAATTTGGGTCCACAAGTGTTAGTGATGCTTTTAGGCACCCACCTAACTAGCCCTTTAGGCACATCAAATTTCCTAACCTTACAGTTTCTCACAGAATGACCTTTTCTCATACAATAAAAACAAGTCATGAAAGATGAAAACAACTGCTCATTGGTTTTAAAGAAGCTACTGAATTTCTTTTGTTTTCCTTGAAAACCCATTTGATAGCCAATGTCAGCCTTTTCAAAAACACAATTTTGAGAACCTAAAATGGCATTGAGGTTGGATGTTCCCGTAGTTATCAGATAGTTAACTTTCTTTTGAAAAACATTACAACTTTCACAATTAATTGGCTTGCTAGAATCAAATTCACTGGAAGCTTTGTAAATCATTTCAAGATTATCAAAATCAGTTTTCAATTTCAAAAGCTCATCTTCCAACTCTTTGATTCTTCCTTCCAACCAATTATTCAGCCCTCTCAATCTATTGTTTGACAAGGCCAATCTATTTGCTTCTTCATGGGTTTCAAAGAAAGCTTGAAGAAGTGAATTGTAATTTGTACTATTAAAAGAGGTGTTGGAATTTATACTACTTGCCTCAGAATTCTCTCCAGCTATAAGACACAAATTATTAGCTTCAACATCCTCATGTAAATAACTGCTGGAAGAAGTAGCATTGTCTTCCCATGCTATATATGCTTTCCTGTCCTTTCCAGATTTGTGGCTTTTCTTCTCATTTGCCTTTTCTTTGTTAGCAAGGCTTGGGTAGCCTACTTTCATATGACCCTATTTACCACAACCAAAACAGGTGAATTTAGTCGAATTAGAATCAGGTTTCTTGTTATACTTTTTCCTCTGCTGATTCTCCATCTTGCCTTCTTCTTGATAAACTTTTGAAATCTCCTTGTCAATAAATTGAGATTTTCAGTATCACTACACTCGTCTAAGCTTTCCTCACTGGACTCAATATCTGTAGCCTTTGTCTTGAGTGCAAGGCTTCTGGATTTCTTTTCAGCAATCTCCATCTCTTTTAGCCTCGTCATCTCAAGCTCGTGTTCCCTCACTTACCAAACAGTGCTACTGTGGTGAGGGTTGTCAAGTCTCTAGTCTCAGATATTGCATTTGCCTTGAGCTGCCAGCTCCTATCTAGACACTTGAGTATCTTGATGTTGAACTCCTCCTTGTCAAACTGTTTTCCAAGACCAATCAAATGATTAACAATATGTGTAAAATGCTTTTGAACATCTGCAATTGTCTCCCCTTGCTGCATCCTGAACAACTCATATTCCTGAATGAGTGCATGTGTGACCTCCAATATGTCCCACATTTCTTTTGCATAGCTGCATTGGGATACCCTGAAGAATTCATCAAGATTTAAGGCAGATGTGATTATATTTTTTGCAACACAATCATACTGAATTCTTTTATTTTTTGTATCAGACAGTTCATCAAATGATTTTTCAACAGGCACACCATCCACAATAACCATAGGAATATAAGGACCATTTACTATAGCATTCCAAATACCACGATCAATAAATTCAATAAAGATTTTCATTCTCACTTCCAAAACTGGTAGTTACCCCAGAAAACATAGGTGGCCTGTGAAAAGGGGCTTCTTCAACAAAAGGTAATTTGTTCTCAACCATGGATCGAAAACTTGACTATGATTCAAGTCGTAGCTTTGGTGCCAATTGTAAAACAGGTTTAGGCTAAGTTCAAGAGGGGGTGAATTGAACTTCTAATAATTTTTGCAAAAATGATTTTTATAAAATTGTAGAATGAAAGTTCTTTAATGAAACTACTGAAAAATGATATTATGAAATGTACAACAAAAGTTCAATAGATTCCACATCAGAAATAATCAATTGAAACAACACTTAGAACTGTATATAACAAGAACATAATTAAATCATATGCAAAAGCAATAAACTGGAATTAGAAAGCAGTTCTGTTAACCCAAAAAACAATTAAGTAAAACTGAAAATAGTATTCTGAAAACAATATAAGAATACAATTCAGAATATTTCAAATACAATCAGATAAACAGTAAAAGTAGTTAACTAGAAAACACTCACACAACAATAAAAACCATAATTGATTTATCAACCAAAAAGAATAATAAACAGAATTAAAATAGTGATTGATTCAAGAAAAAATAGATTTACAGAAACTCAATCAATTAGACAGTGATATCAGAAAATAGTAAACCCTTAATATAATAAAGAATAGATTCAATCAATTATATAGAAGGATTAACGGTTTCAATAAAACACAAAATGACACCAAAAGAATGAATAATCAATTATACGTAAGAATTGTTCGAACAACAGAAACTATGAAAGATCAAGAACACAAGATTTTTATACTCGTTCACCCTTTCTCAAGGGCTACGTCCAGTCCTTTGCCAACCAGCAAAGGTTTCCACTAATCAAGATCTTCAAGATCAAGCAATACAAACACTTGCAACCAGCAAGAACTCACTGTTCCCAGCAACAAACAACCCACTGAACCCTACAACAGTTGTCTAACAATGGAGAACCTACTACAGTAAACTAGTTACAATTACAATCCTTACGTAATTGATAACACCACACTCACAGTACAACAAAGATCAATCAATGGAACAATTATAGCAGTGAATCTACTCAACAGATTACAAATTGTATTAAGAACAGAGTAGAAAACTTAGCTCTGGATCAAAATCACAGTTTCACGAATTCAAACTCAAAGCAAGGCTCCAAGATTAGTGTTCTTGATGTTTTTCTTGATGAAAATTGATTGCCAAAAGATCTTAAGGTGTTCGCACGTTTTCTCTCTTGGAAATTTCACAAGTATTCACTCAAAGTGGCTTAGATAATTTGAAATCACGTGTTTGCCCTTTATATAAGCAATCTGCTTATTAATCCTATTAAAACTTCAATCGATTGTATCAATCGTTCAATTAATTGAATTTCTTTGTGACTTAGAAGAAAATTCATGAAGTTCAGATTCTGGAAACAGTTTACTAAATTCCTTTCTAAAATAGTTTTTCAAAATCTGAATTTGCCTTATTTAAAATCTTTTATTATTTTGATTAAGCAAAATTAATTTTGGGGCTTACTTTGAATTATTTATCATGTAACTTATGATTTTGAACCAAAAAGTAAAGTCTCACACACAACCTAAGTCTAGGACCAAATCTCTACCAATCTTTATGAGTGTTCTTGCAATCCACATTGGTAGCTATTATCCATTGTAGACCCCATGAATTTGTTGGTTTCATCAAATCATATAACAATCCTAGGTGCTAACATATAAGAGCAGTGAAACTCAATTGACCTTAGTAGAGCTAAACTCTTATCATCTTGGGCTAGACTTTAGTCTGTAAATGATTGTTTTTTTCTCTCTCTCACACGCAGAAACATATTTGTTATACTTATGATACTTTTAAAACATATGATATATTTTTATTTTTTTAATAATAATAAAAATGATGTTGTGATATATGTATGATACTTTTAAAATATATGATATATTTTTATTTTTTAATAATAATAAAAATGATGTTGGTAATTGTTTCTTGTACAATAAAATGTGGACAATTATTTCCTACACAATACAAATTTTTGTTTTTTCAATTGTATGTTCATGGTTATTTTATTTTCCATTAATTTGTTAAAATGAGATAATTTGCTATTAAGATGTTTACAACTTATATAATTAATCTTAAAAATTTAGTTAAACATATTACTTTTAAATATTTAGTTGTGATATGAAGGTTAGTGGAAGAAAGTTTATTATATTGGTTCTATATGTTTATAAAATTCCCCTTGGTACTAATGATATTGTTATGTTACATGATGTAAAGAAATTTCTCTCTAACAAATTTGAGATGAAAGATATGAGTAAGGCATCCTATGTGATAGGGATAGACATATTCTGCGAAAGCTCATAAGGAATGTTAGGATTGTCTCAAAAGGGCTATAAGAAAAGGTGTTAGAGAAATTTATAATGGAAAGTTATTCTTAATGAATAGTTCCAATTCAAAAAGGGAGATAAATTCAGTCAAATGCAATGTCTCAAAACTGATTTGGAATGAAAAGAAATGGAATCTATTCCTTATGCTTCAAGGGTTGGTAATTTGATGTATATTCAAACATGAACTCAACATGATATAAGTTTTGCAGACAGAATGTTAGGTCACTATCAAAGTAATCCTGGAATAGACATCTAGAAAGCTGTAAAGAAAATCCTCCAATATTTCAAAGCCACCAAAGATGACATGCTCATCAATAGAAAAACAAATAACCTTGAAGTGATAAGTTACTCAGGTTCAGATGCTATGTATAGACTCAAGAAAATCAAATTTATTAATCACTTTTCACATAGCTATTAATCTCGTGTTTAATAAGTGAATTAAACATCTAAATGTTGATTCTCGAATAGGACTCAACAAGGATTAAGATCTTGCTTTGAGTCTCTTCTTCAACTAGATATTAGACATTTTCACTAAAGCACTTCCATTTAAACTATTCACCGTCAACTTTATTCAAGCTAGAATTTGGTTAATATAATTTTATCGAGCCACGTGTAATCAACAAGCTTAAAATGAAATACAAATTATCCATAATTGTCTAGAACTTTGTTGTAGTGTGTTCTTATCCAACTATCCAACTTTATTTAAGCAAATTTTCCATGATATATTAGACCGTCATTATAACCATCACTTTTCACTCCTAGATTCTATATTGTCCTTTTTTATGAGTGTTATATTATCATCTCTAACATCTCTACGTCTTTATCCCTTAATCTCATTTATCCATATTTATTATTATTAGTAGTAGTACAAAAAAAAGACATCTTGTGCCTCTATTAAAAAAAGTAATAATGGTGATAACATAATAAATAATAGGTGGTTTGTAGTGTATTGTGGAGGTAAATAAGAAAATAGAAACAATTTTAAAAGTGTAAATAAATTTATGGATGAAAAAGAATAATAGTAATTATAAAAGTAAAATAGGAATTGTAGTAATTATAAGAGTGAAATATTACATATAAAATGTGTACTACAAAACAACTTATCCATTTATAGATAGTTATAAATTATTATTATTATGGAGAAAGATGGAATGATCACTAGTAGAAAAGATACATTCCATGACAGGATATCATCTCGGTTAAGAGGGAACTGTAATTAAAAACAACGCGGTGACATTTTGAAATTAAGTGCAACCATACCACCATGGTCGTCCACAACAACCGCAATTGTATTCACGTTGCAAGAGATACCATCACAGTTGGAGCGAGAACTGCGATGGTAAGGTACACAAATATTTAAAATTAAAAAATTGAAGGGAGATACCATCGAGGTTGTTTAAAGAACCGTGCTGGTATCTGCAAAATAATTTTTAAATTATTTTGTAGGGAGATATAAGGGTGGTTGTTTAAACAACCGCGATGGTATGTGGGATACGAGCGCGGTTCCCACTAACAACCGTGCTCGTATCCCCTGTTTTAGGGAGTTCGCCCAATTTTGCGTGTTTACGCTGTAGCAAACCCTTAAAAACCCATTCATTATTCCATCTTCTTCTTCATCCTTCCATTCTCAATGGAGGAGTGTCCTTCCTACAACGGGAACACAATGGGCAGCTTCTACTCGGCTTCTACAACAACAACGCCATCTCTTCTCTTCTCCCTCCACCTTCTTCTACTCCTTCACCTTACTATTCCTTCCGTTTCTCCTCTCACCTCCTCGCTTCTCCTCCACCAATTCAGATCCACTCACGCCAAACCAAAACCGCCGTCGATCTAGATCTCCTTCGGCCAACTCTGCTGATTTTTCCATATTTCCTCATCGGCACCAGAGTCATGACTGCCAACAGAGGTTACGCTATTAATTACTTCTTTCTCTATTTTAATTACTTAATTATGTTTGTGAACTTTTTCTTATATTTGTTTCCTTTCATTTCAAGTTTTGATCTATGTAATCCCTAACATCTGCTGCGTTCTGCGTGTTAGAGCGGTTTGTAATAAGATTGGTGTGCTGAGAAGTTCCGACGAAGGAATGAACTAGGTTTGTGTTCTGTTGACTTGCGTGGATCTTAATGGCGTTTTTGACATACAGGGAGTTGTTTGAAGACTCATTATTTCTTGCAGCCACTGGAGCGACTAGAGACGAAGGGGAGTGCGAAGGAAGAAGCTACAGATGAAATATCATGGGTAGTTGAGAATGCATGACCTTCCGTTGAGCATCTCTTACCTGGAGGAATTGGGACTTACAGCATTAACCAAAGGACTAGAGATATTGGCTTCTGAATTTTTTTGAATTTTGGTGGGCAGCAGCGAATAACTGCTGCCATTTTAAAAAAAAATTGCACATACCAGCGCGGTTTTCTCTACAATTGCGCTTGTATGTGCAATACCAACGCGGTTTTTTAGACAATCGCGGTGGTATGTTATACTTTCCATCACGGTTGTACAACCGCGATTGTATCTTCAATACTTTTTATCGCGGTTACATTTATCGCGATTCCGGAACCGTGCTTGTAAGTCTTATATGATCGCGATTAAATGTCTTTTTTGTATTAGTGGATTTCTAAAATGTCTCATAAGCTAAATAAAAAAACACGAGTATGCAATTAAATATAAAGTTCTTAAAAAAAAAATAGGGTAATCTTAATTTTTTAACAATAACTTTTATGCCAACTCATTGTTTTTTACAACATTTGGTTATGTAGTTTTAATTTTTGAATAAAGCCTTAAATTTGATATTTTACAACATTTTCATTTTGGTAGAGGGCGCTTCATTTTAAGAAGATGGGAGAGTCCTCATAATAACGTGTAAACAACCACTGGCGACACCTGTCTTTGCCGGGGCGTTGGCATTGTTGTCAAGAAGCACAAAATAAGGAACATAGCTAACATCATAATTAAGGAGCTGCAATAAGAATATTCAAGAACAAGTCAACAAGGAATAATAATTCTGTTTCCATCAACAAAATGATAAAGGCCTCAAGTATCTTAATTGAAAATGTATTTTACTTTCTGATTAAAATCTAATATGTTCTTCCCTTATCCTTCCAAAGAACTGATGTTCCTTACCACAACCATCATCTCAAGTTTCACATGGGAATGCGCCGAAATGAATCACATTCCCATTAAAACTAGATATACCAAAGGACATGTGAAAATGGATATAGAAAGTAAGGTTTCGAACCTTTAGGCTGAAGTGTGATCCTAGGATGGGTCTCTCGGTTTGGATAAATTCGGGCATTGCCCATTCATCAATTTTTATTACTATATGGTGATAATTGAGATGTTCAAGGAAGCATCATTTGCTACAGTTGAAAGGTAAGGTTAAACATGAAAGCAACATTGTTTACAAATTACAAGGCATACTGTACATAATCCAAGACAAGATACCGGGTTAAGGCCAATTTAAGGAGCAGCTGGATTGCAAATAAAATTTGCATGGTTTGCTTGCATGTAGAGGTAATTCAAAAAGAATGAATAAAAATGAAAAACCAGAGTTACAGAGATGAAGAGCTAAGAATACAATACTTCTTGATATATTGTCAACAATCACATTTGAAGAAAACAAACTAAGAAACAGGTCTGCATCTTGAAGCAGTAAAATAACACGGTTCAGAGCAGGAGCCTGAGTCACAGAACGTGAACCCAATGGCTTAGTCAGGTCTGCCCAAACGTGGTTCAGCATAACATGAATAATTATCATATTATTTGCTAACCCCCATTTCATTAAATTCTTCCTAATATGCAAACTGACATGTAAGTTTATATGTAAAAAAAATTACAAAGCATCAAAGTACATTTATATTCTTCTCAACACGATGGCATATAAACCCAATCTCCATAACAGAAAAAACATAGCCAACATCAGAACACCTATGTTGTTGCATGACTGCACCGGTGTTGTCCATACTACTCTAGAACAATTATTGTAAAAATATTATTTTATCTTCTATTAGTCTTTTAGTTTTTGTGTATGCAAATTAATTTATATAACCAGAATTAGATCTATTCCAATAGATAGATATTATTTTAATAACGATTTCTGCTAAGAAAATGGTTTAATTGTTGTAACAGAGTTTGATTTTTCCCAAACTGTATTAGGTTATCTTTTATTTTTCCTAGCTACTTGTCACAAGAACAACCTTCTTGGCTTCTTGGCTGTCTTTCAGATCTACTTGTTCCTTCTTTTCTCTTTGTCTCTTCTTTAATACTAAATGGCCTTTATTCTTATTCTACAACAATCCAGTAACAGAAATGAAGTTAATCAATAACACTTAGAGCATCATGAACTCTTGTATTCAAAAATGTCCACTGGATTTACCCAAGCCCAAGCAATAACTCAATTAGACAGAATGTTGGTGTAATTTACGCACCCGAACAAAAAACTTTTCAAAGATCCAGTTTCTCAATGGCCAGCACAAGCCGAACAACATTCTGCTTCTGAAACCCACTAAGCAAATAAGGAGAGCAATTTTCCCCTTACTACTACTAAAGGTTGGCAAAAATCAATAACAAATAGTCAAACCTTCCTGAAAATGCTTCTCGATTAGATTTCTCCACCAGGAAATGATGTTTCTCAAGATAATATCTGAAGAATGAAGGCATATATGAAATTATTAAAAAAAATGGTAAAATGGGACAAGAAAACAATCTTTATTTTAATGAAAAGTCTGAGGCGTTTGATCAACACGTGACCAATCTTAAAGAAATGTTTGGACAACTTCACCGCTTTGGCATGCGTCTGAACCCGGCAAAATGCGTGTTTGGAGTGGAAGGAGGCAAATTCCTGGGCTTCATTCTCACCTACAGGGGAATAGAAGCCAACCCTGACAAGTGTTCGACCATTCTGGCAATGCAATTTTAGTCTCGGATAGCGCCATTAGTGCTGCCTTAGTCCAACACGAAGGGCAGAAACCTTTATATTTTGCAGGCCGAGCACTAAAGGATGTCGAGACCAGGTATCAAGTCATTGAGAAGGCTGTATTGGTAGTCATCTATCACGCCCGGATGCTTAGGCCTTACTTCCAGAGTCATCCCATCATAGTCAAAATCAACTGTCCGATTGGGAAGGTCTTTTTAAAACCCGAACTGGCAGGTTGTATTATATCCTGGTCAGTCGAACTCTCAGAGTTCGGATTAACTTTCGAGCCAAGAGGACCTATTAAAGCATAGTGTTTGGTCGACTTTGCATCAAAACTTCAGCAGGTGCAATCAGAGCAGCAAAGCGTGTGGGCTTTGTATGTAGACGACTCATCTAATGACAAGAGATGCGGAGTAGGAGTGGTATTGGAAAGTCCGACTGGGATAAAGGTCGAACAGTCACTGTGCTTTAACTTTAAAGCATCCAATAATCAGGCCGAGTATGAAGCCATTATAGCCAGCCTATTATTAGATTAAGACATGGGGGTAAAGCAATTGGTTTGCCTGACCGACTCTCAATTAATGGTTGGTCAGCTGAATGGAACCTTCCAAGTGAAGGACCCACTACTGACGAGATATTATCAGAAAGTATCCACTCTCCTTTCTTAGTTTGAGTCTGCCAAGGTCGAACACATTCCTAGGTTCAAGAATGCTCAAGTGGACATGTTATCAAAGCTTGCGTTAGGAAAAGGTAAGGGTAGGTTCGACACCGTCATCTAGGTTACCTTAAGTGGATCGATCGTATCAGAGACGAATTGCATGAGTGTTGAAGTAGTGGAAGAGGATTGGCGAACGCCCATCATAGGAGGCTTGAAGGCCTTGACAAAAGGATAAGTCAGACCGAACAAAACACTCGCCAAGAAGGTCGCTCGTTATGTTCTCATTGGCGAAGACCTGTATAAGAGGGGGTTCACACTCCCCTGTTGATATGCGTAAGCAAGGAATAAGCCGAGTATGTGATGAACGAGCTTCACAACGGCGTATGTGGAATGTATTATGGTCATAGGACTTTGGCTGCTAGGGTCATCCGAGCAGGATACTACTGGTCGATCGCCTGCCAAGACTGTACCGAGTATATGAGGAAGTGCAGAAGCTGCTAGGAGAACAGCCCCTTGATTCACCAGCCACCCACTGACCTTTAGGTGATCAGCGCTCCTTGGCCTTTCGCCAAGTGGGGCATGGACATTGTTGGACCCTTCCCACCAGTGACCGGCTAGAGGAGGTTTCTGATTATAGCAGTCAATTATTTCACTAAGTGGATAGAGGCGGAGCCCCTTGCCAAAATTACGGCCACCAACGTGCAGAGCTTTATGTGGAAAATTGTATGTAGGTTTAGAGTTCTCCACATTAATGGACAACAGACGACAGTTCATCGATCAGAAACTTGAGTCTTTCCTGGCTGAAATAGGAATCAAGCACATAACCAGTTTTGTCGAGCACCCGCAAACGAACGGTCAAGCCGAGGCAGCCAACAAGGTGATCTTGGCACAACTGAAGAAAAGATTGGGCACAGCCAAAGGAAAGTGGGTGGACGAGCTTTCGGAACGTTTTGTGGGCGTACAGATGCACTCTGCAAACATCGATAAGGGAGTCCCCATATAACTCAACGTATGGGACGGACGCTATGTTACCTGTCGAAGTAGGAGAAGCCATGATAAGGAGGCAGTTGAAAGATCTAGCACTGAACAATGAATGCATGAAAACTGAGTTGGACCTCTTGGAAGAGCTCAGGGAAAAGGCTAAGATAAAGGAAGAAGTATGTAAGCAAAGAGCCGCCCGAAGATAGAATGCCAAGGTCAGGCCGAGAACTTTTCAGAAAAGAGACCTTGTTTGGAGAATGACTGGCAACGTTCATAAAGATGCCGTCAATGACAAGTTCGCACGGAATTGGGAAGGCCCTTATAGGGTGAATCAAAGTTTAGGCAATGGCGATTCAAACTGGAACATTTGGATAGAGAGCAAATCCCCAACACTTGGAATGCCGACCATATAAAGTTTTATTTCATTTAGATTCCATGTAACTCAGTGTGCTCTTTCCTACCTACGACATTTTTCCCTAAGGAGGGTTTTGGTCAAGGAAGGTTTTGGTCTAGGAGGTTTTAATGAGGAACTATCAATAATAAGAGTTGGAATTTTCAGTTACAAATTCTATGGCAATTTCACACCTAATGGAACCAACCGTGAGGTGTATAATCAGCTTTTAACCATTAAAGTGACACCTCATGGAACCGACCATGAGGTGTATAATAAGCTTTTAACCATTAAAGTGACACCTCATGGAACCGACCGTGAGGTGTATACATTAAATCGACACCTCATGGAATTGACCATGAGGTGTATAATCAGCTTTTAACCATTAAAGCGACACCCCATGAAACCAACCATGAGGTGTATAATAATATTTTAACAAATAAAGAGAAACCTCATGGAACCGACCGTGAGGTGTGCAATCACTTAGCTTTCAGCCGTTAAAGCGACACCTCATGGAACCTCCCGTGAGGTTTATAATCATTTAGCTTTCAATCATTAAAGCATCATACTTCATGCAACCGATCATTAGGTGTATCTACACAACTTCTAAATGAGATGAAAACGACCGAGTACTTAATGTTCACTTACGATTTAATGTTAACACTCGCGAAAACCTACTAGATTAGAAGCACACACATTTATCAAAAGTATATCAATGACCGAGAACATATAGGAATCATAAAGCATTCAACATTTAGCACAATTCATTAAACTTTGCAATAGTTCATTTACAAATCAAGGCTGACCGAAGTATAACCATCAACTATATGTCCTATGGCCAAATACAAGACCACCAAAAAAGGCCTAAATTGGTATCAGTATATACAAACAAAATCTAATCAAAAATTATAATATTCGGTGTCGATAACTCTCCATTATCGAAGTTAGCTCTACTAGAACCTAGTAAAAGAAGGTGGCCTGCCTCACTGCTCGGTCGAACCCAAGGTTGTGTTGTTTAATCACAAAACCTCGAAGTTCGTCAAGGTCCTTCTCAACTTTTACTCGGGCTGACTGCTCCTCTTCCAGGTCTAAAGTCAACATAGTCATTTTCTGGCCAAGGTTGACAACCTCTTCACTTAGCACATCTATTCGGAGAACGACCACCCTTTCTTTCTCTTGGACAGATGTGCAGCGCTCTTGGAGGAAATTGTTCTCGGTCGTCAACTTTTCAACTATCCTCTTCAACTCTGAGACTTCCCCCTTGGCGGCCCCACTCTCCAACTCCAGTTCCTTGTTACGATGTGTCAATTCTACGTTGATATTCAACGCAGAGCTCGGACACGAGGTGGCCTCTGCCAACTCAGCCTTGAACTTCTCGACGACTGTTGTGTCCTCCTGGAGCAACTCTTTCCCCACAGCCCGGCTGATCAAGAGTGCGCGGGCGTTTATCTCTAGCAGCGCCCTCCTCAATTCTTCGTAGGCGGAAGAGGAATATAATTTCTTCTCGTAATCATTGAGCTCAAGGACGACCCGGTCATACACCATAATCTTCTTGTTCAAGAAATTGAAGGTAGAGACCATTTCTTGCTCACCAGCTGTTTCCTTTATGCATTTGGGTAACCACTGGGTGGACGACCTGTTCGAGGCTCTTCTGGACTTCTTTTTCTCTTTTTTCTTTTCACGAGGCTCGGAGGTGGGGCCACAGGCGGCCGAGGAGGGGATGGCAAGACGATCATGATTGGTTCAACCCTTTCGGGTATTGCTTCTTCCTGAACAGCCTTCCCCTTATCAACTGGTCTTGTTTGGGGGCCCCTCCCACTTCTCTCACCTCCCGGACTCGTAGCCATCGGCTCTTGAATACTTTATTCATATTTGGATTCTGGACAGTGATAATATCTGCATAAATAAAAGCAAGTCAATACACATCATATTGACAAAAAACCGAACACAAAAGAAAAACATACCGAACACGGCGTTGTTCGGGTCTTCACACCAAAAGGTGTGCAGGAATTCTCGGGCAGGGATACCCCTAGGAAGGCTATCCAGGGCCGGGATATCCTCTGCCGATAATTCCGAACGCGGCCAGGATGTGAACCGAGTAGGAGACTTGGTCCAATAAAGGGGGAATTTCGGCTCATTCCCGTGACATATATACTCTCGGCCCTCACTACCAAAGGATATTTTAAAAATAGTGTCTTTAAAGTGCTTGTAGGAGGAGGAATAGGGATTGAACAAACGGTTTCTCGGCTAACTAACCAAAGATAACCACCCTAGTTTCTTACCCAGCCAACTTAAATAATGGTGAAGGAAAAGAGGGATAGTGGGAGAAATATCTAAGGTTGTACACAAAATTTGGAAGGCCCTAACGTACGCCCAACTATTAGGGTAGAGTTGAGTAGGGGCGACGTTCAACACACATAGTATGCCCGCACAGAAGTCATCAACTGGTATTCGAATGCAAGAGTCCTTCAATACAAGGGCGTACATAAAAAAGAAATTCGCTGACGATGACCCCCGATCGTGGAACACTAGGTCGGACGTCGTACATCGCCGTAGGGAAAAAACACCATCAGGGATGAAAGTTTCTAAGATATCTTGGACGTCGAGTAACAACCTAAGGCAAGCAGTCGTCCTATATTTAGAGTAAGCAGTCCTAACATTAGTAACCACCAAGTCATCATCGGGAGGGTTGACTTCGTCAACATCCTCTGCGTTGCTACTGGAGGTCGGCATCTCTACCCCCTATTCTCTATGACCAGCTTCTCTAACCTCACCTTCTCACTCTCAGTGGACTCGCTAGTTGAATCGCTAAATCTAGAATTGCTTGAGGTCCCCCCGATAGGACCAATCACTTGCTCGGCCACAACTCTATGGCTGGTCAAGGCCTCTCGCCCACCAGAAGACTTAGAAGTAGAATAAGATTGAAGAGAAAAGGAAGCCATGGTTACCTTGAGAGAAGGAGTGGGTGACCGAATACTTGGCGGAGCTACTCGACTATCTAGATGAAAATGACGCGAAATGCAGTGGGGTCGAGGGCTATTTATAGTCAAAACCAAGTAGTGACATGGCCTCTTATTCGCCGCATGATCCACGTGTCCTGAACGATCCAAATGAATCAACCTGTCACATCAGGCACAGGAAACGAGAAGTCAACCATCCGAAAAAATGCACGGGAACCTACGTCAACGAGCTTTTGAGCGGCCAACAAAGAAACCCCAATTTAACACTTATTGGACGACGATGCAGGTCGCCTTATCATTTGCCCTTTCGTTATTAAATCATCTTCGGCCGCCTATCACCCTCGAGGACTTGGGGGGCCTATGTACTATACGGTCGACCATACACCAACTACATTTGCATGCTTTTAGAAGTTTCCAACTGACCGACCGAGATAACCATCTCGGTCGGTATCTCAACAAGTTACGAATGGTGTTGTTTCACATCATGGATGAGTGGTACGTGTTAATCACATTACACATTACAGCCTCACATACAAACATGTGGAAGGTAAATGCAATAAAACAATAAACCTAAATCATAAAAGATTGGGCCTTACCCTGGATCAAGCCCGTTGGACCTAAATACTCCAAGCTCATTACAACATCTATAAATATGAGTTCAATCACCACAAATAAGGTACTTTTAAACTCTTATCTAAATCACCTGCTACACTCTAATCCTAAATTGACTTGAGCATTGGAGTGCCTATAAGACCCCCCCGAGACGGTGGACTTTATGAGGAGCAGAAGAATCAAGCCCGAATTCAAGAACACCAGGAACGACCGAAGACTTTGTTGTTGTTGAAGCTAACCGGTCTCTTGCAAGAACAATAAACAGATAAATATAATAATTGTAGTTTCCCAAATGAAATATTTTAATTATTATTATTACTTGAAAATGTTAATAAGAAATTTTTAAAGTAAATAAATATTTTTTATTATAAAATTATTTTATTAATTAATAAATTAATTGTTATATATTTTAATTTCGAAAACCTAATACTTTAGAATATTAGTTGAATAAATATAATATATAATTATTTAAGACTTACTTAATGATTATTCAAAAAAAAAATCATTAACTCCAATCAAAGAAAAATATATTTTTTAAAATAATTAATGGTAATTTAGTTTATTGAAGTTTGACAATAATACATGTGCTTGAGTTAATTTAAAATAGTTAAGGATAAAAGAAAATGTTGTATTATTTTATCCTAATAATTCTTCATCGTAGAATTAATAAGTGTATGTTAAGTTCTAGGTTTAATTAGTAAAAGAAATTTAATTTTTTAAAATAAAACATCATTTAACATGAAATTAAAATACGTAATAGATTCACCATTAAATACAAATTTAATTTATACAAATCATATAAATGTAAAAGTTTTCATATAAGAATGAAATAAAAACATGAATTTCAACAAAAGAAATAAATATATAAGAAAAGAAGTTAACAAAATATTCTTTAAAGACTTCCTCAATACAAAATTATTTCATAATATTCCTTAAAAGTAATAACATTCACATATACATGGAATTGAAGATGAAACAAACATTTAGAAAAAATAAATAAAAGAATACAATTTAATGAAAAAAGAAGAACAAGAGAAAGGAGGAAAGAGATAATTTATGAATTTGATGAAAAAAAATTACACTATATAAAAATATTTGAAATATTGAATTGAATCACAACTTGACTGTATGAACTAACATAGAAGTAAAATGTAATACTTTTTTTTTTTCTTTGAAACCTTTTAAAACTTAAAACACTTTAAATATAAAATTCAAACTCTCATTCAGTATCAAACTTTCGCTACAATGAGTGTGAAAGTTTAGTATGCACCAACTATAAATAACAACAAATTCAAATACATCTAAAATAAATCGAAAATCCAACCTTGCAGTCTTGTGTAGTTGCCCAAAATTTACATTATAAACAAGATTAAAAAATATAAAATTTAAAATTCAAATCAAGGAAAAAAAAAAATTCTCCTATTAGTCAAAAACAATAGCGAGCATGCTTCTCATCTTTGGTCTATGTTTTTTTTATTCCCTTCACATCATGTTTTTTTTATTCCCTTCACATGTATTTTGCCTTTCTTTTAATTTTGTTTGACCTTAATACGTATGTTTAACCGAAAACTAGAGTTTCCAAATGAACTTCAATTTTTATCTTCTTTATTTCTTATTATTCGTATTCATACCTCTACCTTATTAAACTCAATTACAAAAAAGTACTTTAATCACCTTTATTTTTACATCAAAGTAAAATTCTAATTTTCAAAATTTATATCAAAATACTGTTTTATTTTATCTTTATCCATACACTCATAAAATATTATTATATGCTATCAAAATGTTGAAGAATATTACATGTCTACCGTCATCAATATATTACTTCTTAAATTAAAATAATCAATGTAATGAAATAAATAATTAGTATTCAGTGAAATATTATTATATTATTTACTAAGACTTGAAATATAAATAATATAAAATAAAAATCCAAAAAAACAATATCAGAAGTTATTTCTAAAATTGTTAAATGGTGGTAACACAAAAAACAAATATCGCCACAAAACTAACCTAGGTGATTCATATTTAACACATAAGTATTTTCTAATGTTGTCTTTATCAATGGTACTAATGCGTGCTCATCCCTGGAATTTTTCACCTACTAACATGTTCGTCCTTCATATTTCAGAATAATCTATATCAAGGCTATCAATTCAGCAGTATAAGCAAACAAATCTGTAACAGCAACAAAGGCTAGCTTAAAAATAAATATGCAAATTGCCCTTAACAACCCTCCTAAGCTTCTATCAACCCACTTAATCAAGTTCAAAAATCAAGCTTTCTAATCAGTCTCAGAAAATGTCTATAATACACGAATTTCACTAGTTTGTGCAGTACACAAGCCATAAATCACAAGTGTGGACAGAGGTATCGTTAATCACAAGTACCGACTCCATTAATTTCATTTTGTACATATTTTAACTAATATGCTAAAGCAAATTAACAAAGACAAGTTTGCAACGTGAACTCCAATCCATACGAAAAAAAAAAAAATTGATCTATTGCAGAACAATATGTAATAAAGCTCTTTGTTCTGCAAATAAAAGCTATAAAAATTGCTGGCTTTACCGAAATGCAACAGAGAGACACATCCTCCAGAAGATTAGTCATTCAATAACGAAAGGAAGAGATGTCTAGTTGATTAAAGACAAACAACGAAGGAACAATATACAAAGCTATAGTATTCACAAACTAATCTCCACATTTGGTTAATAGGTTTCACGATTTGTACCAGGAAGGTGAAAAGAGTAAGCCCCACGACAAAATGAGTTTGCTCTCAGCAAGAAAACAACAACGTGATAACAGAACCTAAAAGAAAAATGTAGTTAAACATCCGAAGTGGAGACTGGTCCCAGATAATCTCCTTCCAAACTGACCAATGCCTGAAATTCCCTATCTGCTTCCATCCACTTGGTACCTATCACTGAAAAGCGAACTGTGACATCTTTTCCAATTTTTGATAATTTGTCATTCATGAAGCATGCATTTTCACCAGGAACATAACGGTAATCAGGCATCTTCAAATGTGAGAGATAGACATTCTCAATTGGACCGCATCTCATGAAAACTCCATGCTTTAGAACCTTGTGGACAACACCCTCCAATATCTCTCCCCTGAAAATCTTGAAGGTAATGGCATTAAAAACAACAGGGAAGAGCACATCCCCAGTATGTGGTCTGACTTTTCCTTCCCCTATTTTATCCAGGGTGGTCACAGCAAGAAAGTATCCCAGATCTTTGGTTGCTTTCTTCATAGCAAAATCACCCAGCAGGCGGATGATGATTGCCCTCTGAAGCATCAGACCTTGTGGTTGCAGATTTTCTGCCGCAATGATGACATTCCAAGACAGCTGAACTTTGAGAAACATTGTTTATTTCTTCCTAGTTCTTTTGCCATCGAATAAAACGACGTCAGTATTCAAAAGCACAAGTATTCTTCAACTTAAAAGTTAGCACTACATGCTAATAAATTAAGTTGATGGATATCAAAACTTTGATCTTCGGAGACTAGTGTCAGAATGTCACCAAAGTCACTTTGTACTAGGAAATCAGAGTTGTGTTGTGACACAAACAACCATTCATAAATAGATAAACATATAACTTTTCCAGTTACAACTCCTCAAATAAAGACACATATATTCTTACTTACTACATAATATGTTGCTAGACACAACATTTTATAATTGATACTCTTTTAAGTTCTCACACAAATTTTATCCAGCAGGGTGCATAACCACATATGATCTGCTTTAAATATATATTCTCAAAGCTGTTATCTTGTAACCACAACTATACCTTCAATAATGAGGTATATGACTCGAGAGAAGCACCTAAAGATGGTGAACTGGGATCCAAATAATGACCATATGCAGTTGCTGGAAGCCCTTTTAGTGCACAAATCACATCTTTGATGTAGTTCAGTAAAGTTAAGAGACTAATCTAAAGGATTTTTCAGTAATTACAGAAATACTGAGCCCGATTCTAATACTTCTATAACTACTCAAGTTATTTTTAAGGACCATTTTATCAGAGAGAATAATACTCTGAATATCAAACTGATGGTTGACTGAAAAATACACTATCTACAAAACACATACGAACAAGACGGCAGTTGAATTGTCAAGTGTCTCTGTTTGAGAGCTAATAGCAACAATTTACATCAGAAAAGTTGACAGTTGAGACGACAACAGTGTTGAGTGTTCATTTATCTTTTCTTCTTTGTAACAGCAATGATTTACAGGAAGATGACTTCCTAAAACCCTAGTCATCAAAGGGTTTAACCCTTAATTTTTTGCACCCGTATATTCAAATTAAAAGACCCATCAAATACCAAAGCTCTTCCTAAATTCCTACCTACTCCCAAGAAATTTAAAACAAACCTAATTTCCATACATTAGGTTTTTCCTATATATTTTTTAAGGATAACAAAAGTTGAAGAGGAGGAAGCAAAACAACAAGAAACTATTTAATCATCTCAAAGATTCAAATCCAGCCATAAAATAACGCGCAATTAAAGTCACTCAAAAACTCCCTACAGCCAACAAATCTCAAGCCATGCATGACTTCAGAGAGGAAGAGACAGAAATTTAAGAAAGAAGGGAGAAGAAAGAACTTACCCAGGACAAAAGCTCTCTTTCGATACTCTACAATATCTCTTAGCAAAGCTTCTAAGAGAGAAAGGGATTTTAAGTTAGGGAGTCGGAGAGGACAAGGAGAATCGAAGAATAAATGGCTGTTTCTGTTATAGAAAATGAAATTTTAAATCTCTATTTACATCCCCGGACTTAGTAAAATCTCCCGTTTTGCCCAATTTCTACCACAACCAGTCAAAGACAAACCTTTATACTAGATACACCACCTAGAAATTACTATTTCCACTGCTCAACTTAAATGTAGCCATCAGCATCCATACTAATCTGAAACTTAAATACAATATATACATGTTAAATATATATATATATATATATTAGGACTTTTTATTTAATATTAATTTTTCATTATTTAAGTTAAATAGATTATCAAGTATTAATTACTAATTTTTTATCTTCATAATTTATTTTTAATTTAATAACTTCTTTGTATTTTTTTCATATGAAATTTATAATTTGATAGCGATGTTTTCACTTTCTTAGCATATTATAATTTAATTTAACTTAAATGAAAATATTATTTATTATTTGTTGAGATGATTTCAAACAATAAAAAAAATTAAAATTTAAAATACTAAAAATAAAAGGTAGATAAATATTTTAAAAAATGAATTTAAATTGTTAGCATTTAAGTATTCAAAATTTTAAAAATATATTTAAGAAGAATAAAAAGTTAGAAAATCATCTTACATTTTCTTGATATAAGATAAAATTGAAAGAAAATAATGAAGAAGATAAAAATAAAATGGAAGGATGATTTTAAGTAAAGTGACTTTTAAGTTAGAGAATTTCAATGTCTCTTCTTATTAAGTTTGTAAGAAAAATTCTATGTACCATAATATCACGATCTTAACAGAAAGAATACTTAGAGTACATAGAAGTTATGTTTCCTTTGTTTAGTTATTCTCGAAATATACATGGCTTGTTAAAATATTTTTCTGATTTTATTTGTAATCATTCAATTTAATCGCTTCAAAGACGATTTATGATATTGGTTTAGTTACTATTTGAGCAAGTTATCACCCATATACTAACCTATTTAATATTTCTGCCGAAAGTTTGTCCTGTAGGCAATTATTTCGTTCAAAGTATGTGTATGCGAAGATGGTACACAACTCCCCAATCTCGAGTTGAGTAGGCAAAGAGATTTTTTCAATGCCAAACCCGAAGATTTCTAAAGTGAGTCATTTCAACTTATAAGGTGATTCAATCATCACATCTTTATACATACCTTTCCATGTGGCTACAAGTGATTGATTCTCACTCTACCCACCGTAACCTCTCACTTTCTCCTTCACAAGGTGCAGTTATTCAAAATTTAAAAACTACTGTCTTGAACTTCTCACTTTGGCATACACCTTAAAAAGTTTCACATTTCTTGAACAAAGTTTCACTAAAACCTTGATATTAATACTATTATTATTAATATTAATATTATTATTATTATATTTATATTATTATTATTATTATCAATATTACTATTATTATTATTATATTAATAATATTACTATAAAAATTATTATAAATTTTATTATTATAAAAAATAATAATAATATCATTATTACTATTATTATTATAATACTATTGTTATTATTATATTATTATTGTTATATTTTTATTATTACAAATATTATTATTATAAACATTAA
>Ga0099825_1003385_pt1 | contig 21203 bp, 8 predicted proteins | sample SiratroredBW_FD_76838 | JGI IMG/M metagenome (GOLD analysis project Ga0099825, IMG submission 76838) | Root nodule microbial communities of legume samples collected from California, USA - Siratro red BW | ecosystem: Host-associated > Plants > Roots > Nodule | place: USA: California | collected... | reverse complement strand
TTTTTATTTATTTATTATCTATTTTTTAATTCTTTATGAAAAAAAAATACTTACATATATATATATATATATATATATATATATATATATATATATCTATATATTTATTCTGTAATAGGTTTTCGGTTTTGTAATCAAACTGGTAAAGAAATAGTTTAGAATGATTTATCAAGAATTTTAAAGCATATTTACTCTGTCTATGTGAAAATGTGATTAAAATGGTTTATCAATAATTTTAAAAAATTGTATAAGGGGATCAAGAATTTTAAACAATTGTAGTCCAAATAGTCCTAATCCTCTTATTTATGAAATAGTTCTAATCCTCTTATTTAATTTATTGTTAAAACTAATTTTAGACTGTTCCATTTCCTCGAATTGAAGGCGTTTGGTGTGCGAGTAGTATACAATCATTGTAATTAAAAAATATATACTTTTAATACTTAATGTAATCATTACTAACATTGCTATTAAGTCATGATTTGGTTAAATATGGTGTATTTAGTCATAATTTATGTCACGTTAATCTGGGTTAGTTAATTTTAAATATTTATTTTACATTAAACTGAAAGAACGGCTCTTAGACACAATGATTCATGAAGATTGCTTGTAAAAAAGTAGAACTGCAATTATGGCCATGAGCAACAAGATGGTTACAATTTCAAAATTCAACTTCCAATTTTTAAGTTACGGGGAAACATAGTTCGATTTCTGGTATACGCACACAAGTTTTCTCAACCATTGATTAAAAACTATAGAGTAAAAAATAATTGAATTGAATTGTGTCATTTTTTTCATGTGACGTAATTATTACAAACAAATTGAGATGGTTGGAGACGAAGGAATTCCATCTAACAGGGGACGATGGATTCAAAGCAGTGTAACCCGTCGAACTCTGGAGCGAACCTGGGCTTCAAACGGGCCGGGTTTGGCTTGGATCCACCGGTTGATGGTTGATTCGGATCTTTTCTGGCGGTTTTAGACTCGGCGGAGGAAGAAGTGGCGTCGGAGTTGGGTTTGGAATCGGCTCCCTTTACTGGGCCTAGGCCCAAAGAGAACCTCCAGTTCTGGCCCTGCGCGATCTCGAAGTGGCTGAACATAGACATGAACATGTTGTTGTGTTCTGAGGATTTTGGAAACACCTTTGTCTGTGATTTTGGTTGGGTTGTTGTGTCTGCGACTATGCAAGGATGATACGTGAGTATTTATATTGAATTAGACGAATAGGTGGAAAGGAAGAGTCGTGGGAAATTTGATTTGGATTTTTGAAGAAGTTTCTGCACATATACGGTGTTTGGGTGGAGGGTGCTAGAAGTTTCGTTGCATTGACACGTAGTTGAATCATCCACTCCATCATCCTTCACCTTGGTTGACCCGTGTTATGGACTACCAACTTTGATTCAACTTAATTTTCTTCTTCACTCTTCTCCTTCACACGCTTGACCAACAACTCTCTCATCTTTATCCCTTATTACAACACATTAATCATTGAAAAGTTATTATAATAATGGAATAATCATTGCATATATGTTGGTTAGTGATAATGTCAAAGCCTCGGTATCCTACATCTATAAACTTGCACCTTTAAATTTTTAGCCAATCCCCACTGCAAACTACACGCGCAACACAGATAAGAGAATGATATCACAGTGCCTTCTCCATTCATTTTTACTTCCACTTAAATTCTACTCGTCTTTTAATCGAATTGTTTTCGTTATTTGATTGAGGTTAGAAGCTAACATTCTATTTATCAAATAACTTGAGTTTGAGTTTTTTTTTTTTTTAATTGTCCCAAAACTAATTTAACCCAATTCAAGTTGAGTAAGTTATTTTTAGTTGTCTCAAAACCACTTAACCCAATTTAATTTGAGTCAATCTTCTGTAGATGATATACGTGTAACCCAAGACACAACCAGAGTTATTAAATAATATTGATAATAACATAATTATCATACAATTTATTTCATTATTTTATTAATCAAATGTGTATTTTTTAAATATTAAATAATATAGTTTATTTTAAAAAATATTGTAAAAAACTTAAACAAATTTATTTTGAAATTACAAACTTTAATAAAAAATTAAAATTTATAATTTAATTGACTTAACTTGATCCAACTATGTTGGATTAAATTGTTTATAACAAAAACAAATTTGTAAAAACTAGAGTTAACCTAACTCTAAACTTTTTGTAATAAAGTGGATGATGAGTTTGCTAAAAATATCATTATATATGTATATTTTTTATCCATATTGATGTGATATGAATCAAATCAAATAAGATTAGAGATGTTAAAATGAATTTTAATTCATCCTATCTATAGTTAGCTAAAATTAAATTCACACGAATGAAAAAGAAAACTGATTTTTTAACTCGTCAACCATTTTTAAATATGTATAAAAACCTCAAATAACATAACTTCTAGAAAAGTGTAAGGAAGAAAAAAACATTTAATATAAATATTACAAAGAGTAAACTTAAATATTATTTTATTTAATTGGTTTTATGCGTATACAATTGAGAGATAAATGGATTATCTTTTAAGTATATTAGTTGAATAATAAATATTATTTGATATTGTTCATGTGATCTGTCATTCATGTCTAATCAGTATATTTCAAAGTTAATAGTTGATTTATAAAAACATTTTATTATTCTCAGTTTTTCTAGGATATAATTGTTCCAGTTTAATCCATAAAGTCTAAGCATTTGTCTCTCAAATAATATGGTTCAATACATTATCATCAATCTACATTCTAATATATCCACAAATCTGTCTATGCAAGAGATTTCATCCTTCATCACTTATATTACCAGGTTTCTCATTACCAAAAACAGATGTATGAAAATTTTTCAAGCAAATCTTCCATTTTTGCCTTCCAAATATTATAATTGGAGCCATTCAAAGTAATTATTCTACTAGTGTTAGTTTCCATTGTTTACCAAATCACAAGCCCAAAACCGATAAGCTCCAGTTGATGAGAGTCAGGCAACGGAAGCAATAGGATTCACTTTTATCAGAACAATATAAAAACACCTCTTGAACGCAATCAATCAATCCAAACAAAATCAATATGTAGTCGAAAATAGAAGAATAAATCAACACCAATAATTAACGTGGAAAAACCTCTCAATGTTTCGATTTTAGTTATATATTCTCATAAGTTATAGTTTAGAAGATTCTCATAGATTGAATTGCTAATAAAATTATTATACAACCTAATTAGCTAAGTAATTAGATAAATAGTTATTAATTTCACATATTAAATTACTCACTTATAATAACAAAAAATAATTTATTGGTATTTATGGTTTAAACTACGATATTTTACCTATTTACATTCTACGAATAATACAATACAAAATTGATTATTTTTTAAAATTACTTTTATTTTAATAAATTAATTTAAATATTTTATATATAATATAAAATAATTTAAATATTTTATACATATAATATAAAATAATACAAAAGAAGTAGGTTGGTGAATTTACCCATCTCCTATAGACCAGATACTAAAATGGTCAAACAATCTACCAAAATATAATTCCCAAATAAGATTTACACTCTAATTGGAGTTGCAGACAAAAAAAAATAAAGAAAAAAAATGTATATAGATAAATTCCACAAATATAAACAAACAAATAGTAAAATTAATATTTGATATAAATATATAGAAATGATATAATTTGATTGATTACATAATACTTTATATAACTCCTATTATGTCCAGAATAAAAAGAAGTTGTGGTGGTTGTTTTGTGTTTAATTGATTAAATGAATCTATAGCAACTTAATGAATTCATTGAATGGTATGTTGACTATCATTAAAGTGGAACAACCAATCTTGGTTTGGATAATTTGCTTGGTGATAAAGTCTGACTTGTTTGTATAATTGTTTGGTATATGATACAAAATGACTAGTTTTCGTAAAATTAATTTTAAATCACTTGAAGAATTTGAAACATTTCTCATCTTATGACACAGTAAAATTGAATCCAGTATTAAACCTAACAGGATTCTTATCTTGGTTATAGACCAAGCTTGGTTTATAGTACAAAAGTAGAACTGCAGTTATGGTAATCAGCAACAAGAAGAAGAATACTGCATCAAAATTTAACTACTGATAAATTAGATCAGTACAATCCACGGCTTTCTCAAGAACATATAACTACTGACAAAAATGAATTGAATTGAATTGGCTATTATTATACGTTGTAAGTTTAAACGAATTGAGATCAGAGACTAAAGGAATCCATCTAACAGGGTAAGATAGATTCAAAACAGTGCAACCCATCCAACTCCGGCGCAAATCTGGGTCTCATACGGGTCGGGTTTTGTTTGGGTCCAGCGACCGGTGATGGATTCGGATCTTTTCTGGCGGTTTTGGATTCAGCAGTGGAAGAATTGCGTTCCGTGTTGGGCTTGGAAGACAATCCTTTGGGGCCCGTGCCCGAGGAAAAACCCCACTTCTGACCCTGCACGATCTCGAAGGGGCTGAACATAGACATCATCGTGATGTTGTTAAGGAGGTGGAAGATTTGTGTATTATTGTTCTGCTGAGGTGGTTGTTGTGTTGTCTGCAACTATTCCATACGAATGAGGAGTATTTATATTGAACTACACGAAAGGATGCGAAGAAATGGTGGTGGATTCTCGTAGAAGTTTGTGTTGACACGGAGTTGAATCATTTACTCGTTCAACCTTCGCCTTGTAATAGTAAGCCAACTTTGATTCAATTTAATTTTCCGTAACTTTCTTGACTCTTCGTAGGCGCTTCCCCTCCAACTATGTCATCTTTTTATGTTATGACCTTACTTTCACACCTTTCATTCTCTCTCTTTTTTATAAATATAAAATTTTATTTTTATAATAACAATATTTTTTTGTTATGATTGTGAAAGCTATTTTTTTATATTATTATATTGGGTTATAGTAATTTGATTCTGCGACTTAACGTAAGAATTATTTGACAATGATGGCTACGTAAGTCAATAGAAATAATATTATTTAATTAAAATATAATTAGAAAAAATTTAAAAATTAAAATAGATTTTGGATAAAGTTTGAATTGTAAATATCTATGTCTCGTTGATAAAGATCAATAATGAATAAAATTGGACGAAGCCTATTTGATGGAAAACAATCTTAAGGCCATATTTATGAATTCAAAAATAAATTTTTGAAAACATTTAATGCTAGAAGATGAGAATGGTACTTCCTCATTCCATCATCAAAGCTAGGTTACATTCATGATGTTAAAGATTCCTTTTATTCCATTCCAATCCAACCTTCAAGCTACCAATCAAAGTAAACTTTTAAAATTACAACAACATTGTTTTTGTTTTTTATTTCTTAAAATATTTTTACAGTGAGGTATCCTAAGCCTTAGGTAATTTTTTTTTAAATTATATTTCATGTTAATATACGTTTTCAAGTATGATTCCTACATTGTATCTCATTTTTATTTTACACTCATGATCATGATGTGGTTTAATAGATACAATGGAGGAACTTGTTTCTTGAGGTAATGAGCAGGAGATTATGTGTTAGAAGAAGGTTGATATTAATTGCTCATTTGTCCTGACTATTTATTGATGTTGTATTTTATGATATTTTATGATTAGTTGTTGTGATTTTATTGTGAATAAAATTGGAACTAACATTTTAAGATTTTTTAAAATTTTTTATATAAAGACGGTATATCTCACTTTTTTCTCTTTATTTCTTTATTTTATTGTTAATATGAACCTATAATATAAAAGAATGGTTGCACCCAATCCTGCGACTCCTTATTTTCCTGGACATGAATGGAGGACTGATGTTGTGGAAGGATATGTTACCTTTCATGACAGAGCTAATGATGAAGAAAACACGAGGATTTGTTGAAGAAATTACTTGGTGATTTAATAATCTAGGTTTGGGTAGGTTTAATTTTAGGTTTATAGTATCATGCATCTGGTTGTGTTAACGTGTCAATTACTCGCATTGCTCTTAATCAAGTTTAAATGAAAACTTGAATTTTTAAAAGTGTTTAATTTTTTCTAAGTGTGCTGCAGACTAAAAATTCAACAGGTTATATTTCAAAATCAACTTGTTAAAATTCCTTGACAGATTTGGGCTGGCGCGTTTTTCGGTTGACGTGTTTTTTTTTAAAACCCAATAGGGCGTGTTTTCAAAAAATGACCAAGAGAGAAAATTAGGTTTTCGAGAGAACAATTTTTCAAAGATTTAGGGAAAACCTTTCCTGGAAAAAGATACACAAAGAAGAAGAATTTTTCAATCGATTTTCAAAAGGGAATCAAGATTTTCAACACTTGAATAAGAGCATGGCGTGATTTTGGCAGATTGTGCTTGGCAGCTTCATTTGAGGAAGATAAGTATTCTTCCTTGGTGTTTTTTATTGTAATTGGCTAATGTGTTTGTGAATTCTCGAATTGTATTGTGTGTTGGGTAGTTTCTCAATTAGGTTTTGCTTAATATGGAGATTAGGCATTGGAATTGGGGAAATTTGTAATTCAATTGCTGTATTGTTGTGTTGCATTCAAATCTGCAGTGTTGTACTGCAATTGCACTGTGTGTGCATCTTGTGTGGTGGGGGACTGCACAAGGGGGTAGAAGGCAATCTTGTAGGTTCAAGATTGGTTCTGGTGTGATTTGTTTGTAAACTACAAATGAATTAGTGGAAATCCTTGCAAGTGGTTGCAAGGGACTGGACGTAGCCCAGGTGGTTGGGTGAACCAGGATAAAAACATCTATGTAATTCTCTTCTCCCTTACTCTTTTAAACTTCACTTCATTATGCTATTGTGTAAATTCGAATTCTGCCACTAAGAACAATCTGTTAAATCTGAAGAACAATCTGTTGAAATTTTGGACAGACTGAAAAATTGACATTCGAGTTGTTTCTTTAATAGGCTTATATCCATCTTAAAGGATTAAAAAAATTTGTATCTTACTAAAGATTGTCAAACTTGGATTATCAATCATATTGTCTTGTGATTCTTTTAGCATATTAGATTCATTCTTGATCTGTAAATTGGAATTAACTTGAAGCATAACTATGTAGTACTATAAAACTAGTTTTTCCTAATTCTGATAATTCTTTAGATTGAAACTTGTTTTTAATACTGGTAAATTAAATTTGTGATCAAAATTCAGTAACTTGAAATATAATTGAGAGATTTGCTCTGTTGCAATACTGCTTTAACTGTAGAAAATTCTGAACAGGTTTAGGTTTATTACTGTTGTAACATTGTATTTGCTGATTGACCATTGTATAATCTGAGTTGCTTGTTCATTTTCATTAACCTTGAAAAGTACTTAGTTTGCTACTTTGTTTAATCATTGGCTGATTGTGTCAATTTGGTTTGTGGTAATCTTGTCTTTACCAAAATTTATCTCTGATAAAAAAGAATTAGTGTCTACTGCTTTTGTTTTACTATTGCAGTATTAAAATTACAATTTGCTAAAATCTGCTTGAATCTGCTGTTTTGTATACATCTTACACTGCAATCATAGTTTGATAACAAAACTCATTCAAACTTCTCAATTTTCAAAAAGTTTTTAATTGTTCAATTCACCCCCCTCTTGAACATTGGCCATTCTATTTTCAACAGCTAACACCACATTTACCTTTGTGAACTTTGAAGATGTGTCGCTTACACTAGACGGGCCGGTAGTGGTGACTTTTAGCATGCCACCTTGCCCTCAAAATAATCCCATCATCAATTTGTTTATGCCACCTACATGGTGAAGATGCAGAAGTAATAATAATAAATATTGTATAATATGTAAAACTTTTGCAGAGGATATATATATATATAATAGATGGTATATGGATAAAAATAATAGATATTGTAAGATATGTAGTTATGTTGTAAAATAATTAATGGAAATAAATAGATTTCTGTTTAAATTATACATAACCATATGCTCATGTTAAAGGTCATATCTTTGATGAAGGATGTATATTTTACTTCTTAAAAAATGAGTATTTTTATATTTTATAAATTTTTGTTGTAAATATTCTTTCATGAAATATATTTTAAATCTACAACAAATTTATGGATTTAAAGAGTAATCATTTAGGAAATTTCTTTTTTTTTAGAATGATGTTTTTTGTATTGCAAAGTAGCAAATTCAGTTATGAAAAATGCAAAGATATTATAAATTTCAAATAATAACTAATTTTGTATATGACCTTCTATCAAATTAAAACAACAATTGGAAGGGACTTAGTATGTGGTGTGATTTTTACTTGGTGTATCAGTACAGAATGAATAAATGTTTGTTTTCACTTAAACATGTTTGTATTCATGGATAAATGTTTGTTTTCACTTAAACATATTTGTATTCCCAAAACTCTTTGGTAACGAGCATGTTCGTACTCTCCCAAATACTTATTATATAATTTTCTTATAAATAAAATAAAAAAAGATATTATCAAGAATTTAATATAAAAGAAAAACATATTTATCTTATCCTTAAAGTTAAATTTAGAATGAAAAATTTTAATTGCATAAAGTTTAAAAACACATTATAAAATAAATTGAGGATATATTAATTTATAATAAAGAAGGTTATTATAAGTAAGAAGATGAGACGAACATTAACATACTCATATATTATTTAAAAAAAAAATTAAACATTACTTATATCGACATTGAAATGAATTTGGATAATATGTTTGCATTCAAGTCTATTTGACATCCACTAATATGTAAAAAGTACATAATTAATTAATTATCAATCTTACTTTTCAATTATATTCTCACACACTTGAGTCTAAGATCCTGTGTAGTGATAGATAAATTATCATGGTAGTAGTATGTTAATATTATTAGACTCTACTCTCACATTCAACCTAATACAATCACATATAGAATGCTCGATTCACTATGAACAACCAAATTAGGAACAAATTCATATTCAAATTAAATCTATTACTAGTGACAAGAAATAAATACTAGTCTAACCAAATTAGAAATAAATACTATATGAAGGGGTTTTATAATAGAATTTTGATACAATAGAAAAATCACTCTCTTATAAATAGAAGAATTGGATTTTTGTGTTTCATCCAATAAGTCATATTCTATGCATATAATTTGCTCCCTCCAAATAATTCAGTAAAGGGATAAAATTCTTACACCAAATCTTATACTATTAATAATAATAATAATTTGGGACGCCACACTTTTGATCCAAGGCAGTTGTGAATTCCAACCCATATGAGTCCGACTTTTTTTCTTTAAGGATTTTGGGTTGGCTAATCTTTTCTTTCGCAAAAACGAAGAACATCCAATCGTGAGACCTTCAAATGTACATGAGTGTCATCTATGTGACCCCTAAACAATCCTAAGGGATAACAAAATCATAATGTCATTAACAATAAAGTCATACATGATGCATGTCAAGTGAGACTTTAGTTTACCACATTGTTACTTTAAAATATGAGTAAAATCAGTTGTTGTTTAAGATATGATGTTGCATCTTGCTCAATTTAGAATTCTCCCTCCGACATCATGAAATTGATCGGAGACTAGAAAGAATGAAATAATTTGATTCTTTATGTTATGTCTAATGATGTGGATAAATTTATCACCTTGTTCCTCTACTATTGACCGAAATGTATCCTTTACGAACCAAGTTTCTCTTAATCGCTGAAATAAATTAATGAATATTTTCGATCATATGCGAATAATGTTTCGACATTGTCCAGTATACACTAAATATAACATCAACTCTTACTGACAACGCTCTTTTTGTAACACAAACATTGTACAAATATAATATATTTAATCTATAAACAATGATGTACAGAATTGTGAGCCTGATTTTTTTATATATGTAATTATATTTATTATAGTAGATGTGAAATTATATTTAAATTCACACTAACAACAACATTATCCATCCCATCTCTTTCCCATAAAAAAACACACAAGTTAATATCTATTGTTATCTATGTAAAAAATATCTTTCATAAATACAACCATAAAATTTAATTTATTTTTATAATAATTATTTAAAAGTTCATAAATATAATCTTTATATTTCTAATTGCGTTACTCATTACAACAATATCTTAATTAAATATTAATATTAATAAAAAAATATTATTAACCACCGATCAATTACATAGAAAGAGAATCTCTAAGAAATCATCATCGATGCATGTAAGTTTCAAACAAAACCAAATAAGTAGGACATCATATTTCATTGTTATCTTTTTTTCATTTCTAATATATTATTTCTAAGTAATATACATTTTTTTAATTTTTTAAGGTAAAACCGTACCTGAAAAAAAAAAACTTTTAAAGACCATCGTTTTACAATACTATAACTTCATTATATGTAAATTATGAAAAATTAAAAATTTCTGTGTGAATTTTAATCTTGAGTTCAAATTCCTTTTTATATGACATTGTGACGAATATGTTTGTAAAAAAACCAAAGTAGTATATCAGTCATAATGTTAACAAACACTTTTTAGAAATTTAAAATATTTGATAATTTATATATTAAAAATATTTGTGTTACATTTTTAGTTATAAAAAACATTATATTAATATATTCAGTTATGTGTTAACAAATTACTTTACTTCGTTAATACTAGACTGTTTTTTATGAGATTGTTAAACTCTCGATAATTTAATTCAAATGTAATTATACAGTAAATATTTTTATTTTATTTATTATATATTATCATATATTTAAGTTATTTAAAAAAGCTACATAAAAACTATTTTAAAATATATTTACATTAATTTTGAGTTAGTTAATAGTACATAATGTCTTCAGAAAAAACTTTTACACCATTGAAAAAAAAAACTTCAAGTAATATAAAGCAGTGCCATTTTCTTTAATTCCCTTCATTTTTTTTTTGCTTAGAAAAACTGTTCCAAAAATATAGAATGTGTGCGATTTGACATCAGTGTGGGATGCAAGTTTTTTTTTAATAAAAGATAATACACGTTTAAACTTCGTTTTAATTACAATGTTTTCTAATTAATCAGAATGTTTTAAATATTATTCTATTACACTACATCACATCAAGAACTCTATGGAATAACTTATTTTCATTCAACATAAAATTTGATAATATACTCACTTTCCAAAATTTAACTTTTTATTTAATTAACTAATTACATCATAGTCACATTTTTTTAATGTACTTAGTACATTTCTAACGTGTTTTGTTTGGCATAAAAAGGAAAACAATGCACAAAGTAAATGTTCGTTTAAAAAAATCTATAGACAAGATTAAAAAATTAAGAAAAATAGAAATATGTGAATTTAAAATGTTAATAATAATCTCACTTAAAATTTATTAAAAAGTAAGATGCTTTTAAAATTTCTTAAAATGCAATTTTTTAAAAGTAGTGAGCCCAAATAACCTCAAAGGCCCATGTAGCACGAACCCGAACAGGGAAACCCTATTTTGACTCAACATTATATATTTCAATTGTCCTCAAACCAAAGCCCTAGTTTCATTTCTCTTCTACTTTGCAAGTAGCAACAGCAGCAGCTTCTACTCGATCCAGCCATGGCTGCTATGGATACCGGCGTTCAGGGTTGCATCTTATCCGTTTTAATTCTCCACGACGAGGAAATTGCAGTCACGGTTAGTTTACTATTTCCTCCTACCCTTTCTTCTTCAATTATTATTTTCCCTCAATCGTAGATCTCAATTTCTGTCTTCCTTTTTAGGCCGAGAAGATCAACGCTTTGTTGAAGGCTGCCAATGTCTCCGCCGAGTCCTACTGGCCAAGCCTCTTCGCCAAGCTCGCTCAGAATAAGAACATCGAAGACCTCATATTGAACTGCGGTTCTGGCGGAGGTGCCGCCGTCGCCGTTGCCGCTCCCGCCGCCGGTGGTGCTGGTGCCGCTGCTGCAGCACCCGCCGCTGAGGAAAAGAAGGTAAACGGTCTTGAATATATTGTTTACTCTGTGATGCTTACGAATGATTACTTACGTTTTGTTTTGCTGAAACCTAACAATGTTGAAAATGCTGTGAGATTAGTGATGTGATTTTGATGTGTAATGATAGATACAGTTTAAAAAAACTCAGCATTCGGTTGAATATGCTATTGTGAGTCAATCTTCCCATCATCTAGGAGAGGAATAATTGCATATTAAGAAATTTTATCTTCAAACATTTGATTTTTTATGTACGCATAGACACGCCCCCACAAGATTCAACCAAAAAAGGAACTGTAACATGATGAAAAAGACTTGTGTGTTAGGGCATAGTCGGCTTAGCTTTACTGGGTATTGTATATTTGATTATACTTTGTTGAAAGTTTCTGGCTGTCTTTGAGATTGGCCTTGATAGCAGACCCAGTTAGAGTACATGGGATCTTTGTGGACCTTTTATTTGGTTGTCATATCTTAAAGTTCTTTGGAAAATTGATTAAAACTAGCAATTTGAATGGAACTAGTTGCTTTGATTTGTGAGTTTATCATAATTGGTGTTATCTTTTTGTTTTTTAAATGTAAGCCACGTTTTGAATTTGAAGGAAAACTTGTTATGATCTTCAGCTATTGAGTTAAGAAGGAAAGCTTACATTCTTTTATAGATAATGGCTATGGTTGAAATTATGTTTTTTCTAACAATATATATAGAAAGGAAGGATCACCTGAATATTGTGATAGCAATATGTATTGCACAGACATTTGATTAGACTTAAATATTGAGTGTTAGCAGTATGCACCGCACAGATATTTTATATCTTTTTTTAATTTTCTTGTGTTTATTATTCAAGTTGACCTCTTATTTATTATTTATTCAATGTTGCTTTCAATTTGTGTTTACAGGAAGAAGTGAAGGAAGAAAGTGATGACGACATGGGTTTCGGTTTGTTTGATTAGGTCTTTTTAAACAGTTGTAGCCAGTTTTTGAGTATTTGAATCTGAAACATGTTTTGTTCTATAGAATTTTTATTGATGAGATTCTTAGCCGTGATTTTTGGTGGGTTTTTAATATATCTGTTGCAATTACGTTTCTGATCAATCTATTTATTTTATTGTTCTACTTTTCACTAGTTATTGCATGTTGAAAGATATCAGTTGGTTTTCTGCGGAATGACTGGTATAAAATGAATATCGGTTTAGTATTTAGTGTGGTAGTATCGAACGCAATACTCTTTTTGAGGTGTAATGTGCACTTAAATATTTTCAGTTCGAATACTGAATTATACCTTACACCTTACCCTCGATGTTGTGTCGTCTGATTTCTCTTAAATGGAATTACTGTATTGAAATTTAAACTAATAACACGAGTCATTTTGGTTTGGGTATTCGCTTGAGGGTATTTTTTTTCGTGTTTTTATATAGTTGATGTTGATGTGTATCAAAAAAACCCTACATCTGTGTGTATAATATCCCATCCAAAGCGTCCTTATTATTGAAGACTTTCATTTTATGTGTAGGATTCTGTTTCTAGTTATTCGATGTAGCTGACAATGGTACGTTTAATTTTAAATATTCTTGTTTATTACTCTTAGACGTTTTTACTATGGTTATTCGATATACTATACAAGAAAATATGGAAGTATTGTACTACGTTAGGGTTATATTGATGAAAAATGTCAATAAGATGACTTTAAAATACATTAAGTTTGTGAATAAATTTGAGGACTAATATATTTGAAAGGCTAAAATATAAGAAATGCCGGAGGAAAGCAATTTCAGAGCCTAAAATATTAGCTGAATTAAATTTTAACCAAGTAGGAGTGGAATTTCTAAGAGCAGGCTTTGTAATTGTGCGTTGGTAGATGAAGAATCTTAATTGGGGTTTCTAGGGTAGTTAAAAATCATATACAAAAGCATGATGATTTCAACTTCTACCAATGTGTTAAGTTCAACTAAGGAAGTGTAATTTTTTTCTGGACGGCATCTTCCTGCACTTCTGTAGTTTGAAAACTATAAAAATATTTTTTTAAAATTTATATTTTTGATTATATAATCTATTTTTTTATTTTAGATTACACAATTTTAAGTATAAAAAAGATTAAACCTTTTTATTTTAAAGTATATAATTTTGAATATAAAAGAATTATATTTCAGATTATTGATTATATAATTTGAAATTTAATTTCTTTTATTTGAAATTGTATAATCTAGAATAGATTTTAAATTACAGAATTTAAAAGTATAATTTTTTTATATTAAGTTGTGTAATTTGAAATATGATTTTTTTTTTAAATTTTGACTTATATCATTTAAAATATTTTATATTCTGAATTTTAAAATATAAAGAATTGTATTTTAAATTAAACAATAATAGATACAGAAAAGGAGAAAAGAATAATAAGTATAGAAAAAGAGAAAAGAATAGGTGTAGAAAAAAGGATCCTTACCCATCTCATTTTCGCAATTGCTTCCAACCTTTTCCCATTCTCTTCATACACATTCACATTATATCATTTCATGACAAAAGTTACACATTTCCAAATAGACATTTTGAAAACGAAAAGATATTTCAAAATAAATAACTTACAATTAATCTATAACTACTGTCCATAACAAAGTTCGTACTTAGGGAGGTTTTCAAATTATTTAAAATTTGTTCTAAAAAGTTCCTGAATCCAAAGTTGGGAGAAAGCTTTGGTAAAACAAAAATTGAAATTGGGACAAAGCTTTCCGAATACAATATTCCATAACACAACTTAAATTATTAATATAAAGCTTTTAATTATCAATTTCGAGTTATATATTTTAAATTTTTTGTTTTCAATTTTTTCTATCATGCTTGTAGAATATATAATGTGAAATTTATTTAATAAATCTTACATCACGTTAACATTGTTTAGAAAGTGTTAAAGATTTTAAGGGATTATTTTATTCATTCTAATACGGGAGGTATACAAAAAAGATAAAAGTCTTTGAGCATTTGTGATTTATGATTGACGTGATTTTTCCTTCCATTCTTTTTACAAGAACAGGAAACTTCCACATCGCCTCTCCCAAATTCATCTTCCTACATCATATAATGAAAACAAACACAGAGTTAATCTTAAGCATTCGGATAAGTAAATTAAAAAGCTATGTAAACAATATAGGGAGATATCAATAAAATGAGTGAAGATTTGATGTCTCAAGTGAATATAGCGGGTCTTTGAAGAAGGAACTTCTTCCAGAAAGAAAGAAACGGTTAGCAGAAGACGGTTAAGTCATATCCTTGAGGGACAAGTGTTCTAGCCACTTATTTAAATGTATGCTCGGTTTAACGAAGCATTTTAAGTTTAAGTGATTATTATATATTTATACTGCTAATTTAGTGAGTCTATATAGACATGATTAATGAACTACATTCAATCATGAAATTTTGAATAAATGTCTCATCTAATTCATTACCAATCAAATTTTAAACATGCTTTTGATATGTTTAAACAGTCCATTCTCCCATAATTATTTAAAGCAATGAGAACTTTTTTTACATAAAGACATGACAAAATTTATTTTACATTAAAAAAATAAAGTACTCTTTTAAAGAAATTAATAAAAATCATCTTAATTGAACAAGAATTTTAGGTGAGCTTAGCTAAAAAGTATAAACATGTTTACAATGTTCGATGAAAAAGATTATTTAGATCTCACGATTAGTATCATACATATTCTATAACATATAAACAAATTAAGGTCAAATGTCATTTATAACTTTAAAGGCCAATTTGACCTTTTGTTTAATTTAGTTTAGTATTTTATGTTTTCATATACAATAAAGAAAACAGTGGAACCACTTTTCTTTTTGGAATTTTGTTGCCAGTATCGTATGACACGAAACTTGATTCCTGGATTCAAGCATTATATTATGGAATTTGTGTAGTTGTAGAATTTTTTAAGTTTCTCAGATTCATTATCGTGTCATGATGCTCAAATTGATTCCTTTATTTTAAAACTATTCAATAAACTCATAATTTTTTCTTATTTTAACAAAGCTGACTACAATTGATGTAGATAACTCACCAAAATAAAACTCAATAAAGAAACTATAATACAAACACTAACAACCCAAGTTACCTAACTTAACAATAAATTTTTATTTTGGTTACTTGAAAAAAGGACCAATTATTTTCATTTTTAAATCCATACCTTTTTTTTCATTAAAATTTCAATGGTAAAAAAAAAAAATCTCAATATCCAGTTCTCTCAGTCAATTTATTTCAATTAAAATTAAAAAAAGTTTGTATTCATAGAAGAATTATCATTATTCGTTATTAATCAGTAATCAGTCCTATGTCTGCACATTAGAAAAATATTTTCTTATTGTTTACTAATGTAAAACTTTACCGAGTGGATCGGCCAATGTTTGAATACTTTACCATTTTTTTTAGCTTTAAATTTGATTGACGTCATTATATAGAAATAATGCATCTTTTTTTAGATATGGTTTAGTATTTAAAAGATAACATAATTGTTTATTGTTTTTTTTTTGTTTTACTTTCTTTGGGAGCAATATAAAAAAAAGCACTTGATTTTGCCCCTTCCTGTTACTTACCTTCTTAAAGGAAACAAGGGATGTAGGATGTTGTGAATAATATATGGCATGTTTTATTATTAATAATATTTCCCCTTTGACGCGCTTGATTGATACATGGGCATGTTGTAGTAGTTGTTGGACTTAGCACTTGAGTATGAGTGAATAAAACGATCCATGTGACAGTGAGGTGCAAAGGGGCGTCACCGTGATTTTGGATCCACAAATCAATTCAAACCTCTCTTTCTCTCCACACTGCCTCCAATTCTCAATTCCGAATCTCGCCGCCGCGAAACCGCCGAATCGTTGGAGCTGAGACGCCCCACGCTATGCTGCCAGCTGGCTCGGCGCTTTCGCTCGCTGCCAACCTCCGATTGCGAATCGCAGGTTTGCTTTCGAATCCCTATTTAATTCTCTCATTGCAATTGCATGTGCTCACCTTTTGATCCAACGCTCAATTCTCTGTCGTTTCTTTTTAGGTCTTTTATGTTGTTTTCATGTTTGCATGCTTGGCTTTCTCCTGTGATATGCTGCTTCGGTTCTCGTTTTTTATCCTCGGTGATTGCAGATGACAAATCGTGGCCGTTCGCCTTGGATGTTGGCCGTTTCTTATGATCTGACTGGTTAAAATATCTGTCTTTTTCTGTAACATTATTATTTTAATTTGAAAGAAAAAATGGCAGTAACTTTATTGCTGTTATTTGCTGCATACACTAAAATTTTACATTCGATGCTGTAACGTGAGTAATTACTCGTATTGATCTTAGTGTCGGTGGATTGGGATTACAGTGGAGAAGTTGTTATTTAGGGGCACAGTTATGCCATGGCCCTCTTTGGATTTCGCGTAATTTTTTTTTAAACACTGAATTGAGAAGATAAACCGAGTTGAGGTTGTCTTCTGAAGTGAAATCAACTAACGTACTTGAGTTTTTAGGGATGTTAAATGAGAGGATTTCTATAAAGGTTAGCTGCATAAGTTAATTTTAACTCATGGGAGAAGCGCAATGGATTTTGTTTCATACGTTCTCTTTTTGTAAGTGTTTATGTGGAAGTTTTTCCTTACCAGGGCCTAATTAAAGTTTGTAAGGAGATTGGGAATTGAATTGAGAACAGTGGTGGTTCGTACGGGGATGCAAACCATTCTTCCTTGTTGTTGTGTGACTCTATGAGCACTGTGCTGCGTACTTTTTTGATGAACCGATTTGTTTGTACACTTTCTCGCAGATTGATGTCGCAGCTATTTAGTTCAAAGTTGGTTGGTGCAGGATTGGTGATGTACACTCACTGAACCAAGATGGCATTCGTAACGAAGATAAAATGGGTTGTTCTTTCTGTAGTCACTTTATCTGTGGCATCTATCATCATTCATCTATCTTTGGCAAAGTTGTGGTCTGTTAACTTAGTGCAGTATAAAGCACTACCCCTTCTTCCTGAAGATTTTGGGTTTGTGTTGGGTAGACAGGTTAGTCTTTAATATTTTTTTGTATTTACCGCTTGTGTGTGCTAATGTGTTTTTGAGTTTGACTCAAGTTATTTTGATTTTATTTGCTCCAAATGATACAGGTTATAAAGAATAAGAAGCTATGGGGTCCCATTGAGTCTTTGGAAACATTACAACCTAATGCGGATGCTAGAAGCAATTATTCTGGTAATAATTTTGGTCAAATTTCTTAACTTATTATGTGGGAGACATGGGAGGAATGTAAATGTGCAATTTAGATTTCTAATTACGTGATAAGTGGGTGTGACTTAAACTATCATGAAGTGTAAAAATAATTTTTATCATTATGACTTGTTTTTTGGTTTTTTGTTTTTGTTTTCCTTTGTTAAGATATTATGTTATAAACATAAAATAGATTAGGGAAATGTCTGCTCCATGTGATATCGGAGACATTAAAGTTTTTCAAAAGTATTACTTTCATATTTTAAATGATTTTGATTTTAATCTAGATTGAAACATTTTTCATTTGAGTGTTATTGAAGTGGTATTGGGAGTAAAATTAAATTCCAACAAAGGCTTTTCTTGGGAATGGATAATTTAAAGAGGTAGCCTTTGGACACAATGTCGCATGTAATTAGATGCTGTGATAGAATGAGCCATCATGATCAATGAATGAAAGAGGCTGACTAAAATTTGGTCACTGATGATGTTAGATAAATTTGTTGATTGAAGATTTGTCATCGATCGGTGTGAGACAGATTTGTCGCTGTAAGATTTTGTCGTGGACACTAAATGATCAATCAAGTACTTGAGAATGATTGGATAAATTAACCGTTTGCGTGGTTTCTAGTTTATGGAACCAATATTTGGTGGGTTTTTCAGTGTGTGACAAATTTTAACAAGAGAAAAGACATGGACGACTGCAAACTAAATATATTCGTTGGAGATTTGCCCCTGAAGTGAAGTATAATGCTAATATGCAATCATTGGATAAGCTGACAATCACAGAGAAAAATGTCAATGTAAAAAAGGGTAGTTGTGATGTAGTTATTGTAGTATGTACGCGAGCGAAATGATGCTAATGGAATCAAATAGTGTTGGTTCCATTGATGTTTGATATTTCCGTTGATAGGAAATTAGAAGGGTAGTTTTGGTAGAGTAATGCCAGCACAAAAAACTATTAAAACTATATCTGTCTAGGAGTTACAAGTTGGTGATGGTTACCAGATCAAATCTTACTTGTGGGTGGCGCTACCTAAGAATTCGAATTAAAGTTAGTTTCAGCATATTGCGGTCCTTCGTCTAATGCATGCTCAAATCCAGTTATTTATAAAATTGTATTTTGAATTCAAAATTGCAAATAATTTTTAAGAATTGAATTAGTTATTTTTTAGGTATATAAATGACACTTAGGGTGAAGAACTTGGAGCTTGCAATTCATGAAACACTCCCTCAGATTTACACTCTCTAGGATTCCAAGTAGTTAGCTCGCCTTACATTTTGCATTTCCTTTAATTTAACATTTTCATCAACGCAATCTTAATTCCTTTACTTTTTTGGCATCTTCATTGTTCTGGCTCTTTAATTTTCCTTTACTTTAATTTCTCCTTCCGTTTTATAGAGACTTCACCTTTCTGCACTTTTACTATTTCTTACTGTTTTGTTTTGTTTTCTTTTAATTTCAAAGAATATTATCTGGCGTGCAACTTTATTTTTTAACACTCTTTATGTTTCTGGTATCTTACTTTATTTTCACATTTAGCTGGTCTCTCTTTTCAGGTCCATTTACTTCCTTCACCTTTTTTATGCTCTTTAATTTCCTGTTAATTTCATTTTCCTGTCATATATTTAAGGCTTTTTTATCAATCTAATTTTAGGTCTAAAGTTTATTTTTCTTTGCCACCTCATCTTTTCTGTCAACCCATCTCTCCACCATTTTGTATCAGACTTTTTCGTCACCTTGTCAAAATTGTGGTTTTTCAATGTCAAAGGCTTTGTAGAACTTGATACTCAAAAGGTCACAACCCAGATCTTTTCGGTGTAAGAATCTCAATCTCTTGGACAAAATTTCACCAAAAAAAGGTTGGCAATTCATCATTGTTGACAATCGACAATATATCTGACAAAATTTCATTGCCAATACTATAACCTACACAATTGAGCTTGACTTAATACTAAATTGGGGATTTTGATCTTTGACAAAATTTTAACAAAAATAAAGATTATATTTTCTTCATCTTTTGTACACGTGTTGTTTTCACATCAAGTTTGTGTTTCTTTTATTTGCAGTTCCAAAGGAGCATAGCAATGGTTTCATATATGCAAAAGTGTTTGGTGGGTTTGCGAAGATAAGATCATCGGTATGATATACCAGACATGTATTCTTTTTGGGGGTTGTTAAAAAAATATTTTCTATTACTGTTTGTAGTTTAACAACATTCTTCTTGTTTTCATAGATCCCCGATTTGGTTGCTATTTCTAGACTTTTAAATGCTACTCTTGTCATTCCTGAAATTCAAGAAAGTACTCACTCAAAAGGAATTAGGTATGTGCTGCAAGTTTTCTGCTGCCATTGTCCATTAAATATTAGTATTTTACTGCTGTGGTGCATATATAAAATTTATTTGTTTTTGAAATTTTATTCAGCTCAAAGTTCAAGAGTTTTTCCTATCTTTACAACGAGGAGCAGTTCATAGCGTATCTAAAAAATGATGTAGTTATTGCAAAGAGCCTGCCAGAAAGTTTGATGGAAAGGAGAAAAAGAAATGAAATTCCTACATTTAAGCCCACAAGTTCATCTTCTCTAAACTTTTACATCAAAGAAGTTTTACCAAAGCTAAAGAAGTCCAAGGTTATTGGATTAGTTATTGCCAATGGCGGAGCTCTACAGGTATTTTAATATTCTTCTATGGTCAATTAAAGTTTATTTCGTTGTTGCAAACTTTTGGATATCATTCAGACATGTCATCAGTTATTTGCAGATACCAAAATATTATCTATACTGTATATAGAAGACAATTAGTGAATTATGTCATTTTTAATGTTATAACTATTTTTAGAACTTTGAAGCTTTCTGGTAACTTCGAAATCTTGTCATGGCCTGCTTTTTTATTTTTATTTTTTGTGTGCACCGACTTCTTTACCAATCATGGACTTTGGACTTCCATCCATATACTTTTTTTTTTTTTTTTTTTTTTTTTTTTTTTTTTTTTTTTCTTTTTTTTTTTTTTTTTTTTTTTTTTTTTTTTTTTTTTTTTTTTTTTTTTTTTTTTTTTTTT
>Ga0099825_1003384_pt1 | contig 21203 bp, 14 predicted proteins | sample SiratroredBW_FD_76838 | JGI IMG/M metagenome (GOLD analysis project Ga0099825, IMG submission 76838) | Root nodule microbial communities of legume samples collected from California, USA - Siratro red BW | ecosystem: Host-associated > Plants > Roots > Nodule | place: USA: California | collected... | reverse complement strand
GAAGTAAAAGGGATGGTGGAGGATATAATGGGATATGAAATATTTTAAAAAGGGTTAAATAGTAAATTTGCCTAGAGTATGGAGGTGCAGGAAGATGATATGGAGGTGCAGGAAGAAGCAGTCCCTGAAAAATCAAAAAACGGTTGGTTTGGTAATGATGGGCTCCGGTCTTTTACGTGAAGGGTATTTCTTTATACACCCCGTAAAAAACTCATCATGCACAGTTGTTTGGGACAATAATTCTTAAATATACATCTTCTATAACAATTATTCTTAAATTTAATTTAGTTGGTATTTTCTCTGTTGGAACATTACTCTCGTAGGAGAAGAATATTGTGCACGAAATGATAAGAATTTTATTTAAAAGTAATCATTGAGTATAACTAATTTGAAATGGTTCCTTATAGTTTGTTTGGATATGAAATTTAGAAGATAATTATTTTTATAAAGAATTTAAAATATTTGATAGTAAAATATGTTATTTGGGTAAGAACTTAAAATTTTAAGACTTTATTGGAGTATCTGTATTATCTAAAATTAGAAAGTTTCAAATTTTAGTAAGAATAAAAAAAAAATATTTTTTCAGTTTCATGTTTTTCCTCATTTTTTTCCTTAACTTGACTTTAATTTATGCGTTATTAACTAGACTAAAATGAAAACATTACCTGAAGTTACTTTTAGTTGATATCAACTGAGTTTTTCTGTTCGTGTTTGATAAGAATTAATTGCTATTTAAATTGTTTAAAATATTTTTTTTAAAGTAGACCATTATTGTTTCTATGTTCAAAATTAGTTATGATTTTATCAATCAATGTCAAGGAAATTATTTTTTTCAGAAATGTGAATTAGATTTTTTTTTAATTCACTTATCATTATTTGTTTTCGATGTTTGTAATAATTTTTTATCATTAACACAAATGTTTTTTTTTAAATTGTCTGCTAAAATTTCTTTTTCTAATGTTAAATATTTATTTTTCGACCAACATTAACCAGTTTATTTTACCAATGTCACTTGAAGGAATTTTTAATCTAACACTGATCAACAAGTTAGAAAAAAAAAATCAATCATAAACATTGTAAAAAACGTTTAATCAATGTCAACCTAAATTATTAATCAACTAAAACCAATATATGTCAATCGAAAAAAAAATGTAACTATATTTAGAAAATTCTCGAAGAGTTTTAACAAAAAATAACATCAACAAACATCAACTAAAAAAATCATCACTATTAATATTTTTAAATTATTAATAAATATTTAATATTTAAATAGTTTTATATTTAATGATAATTGAAATATTTATCGAAATAAAAAAATAGAATATTCTAAATTTGATCTAAATAAAGATATTTAAAAAACGAAAGAAGAGATCAAATTTAATATATTTAAATATTGTAGAAATTACGAAATTTTTCATCCAATCAAGCAGGTTAGACTACGATTTGTATTCTTTTTAAAGCGATAGTCAAATTATTTGTCGTAGGCTTTTAGTCATGGATTATGAAACACATCGAATCTAAAAGAAAAATAATTCAGAGGTTCATCACCGAACGATTTTTTTATCTAAATTGAAATTTCCCATCATTAATAATCTATATAATTTATTCTCTTTGTTCGTATTATTTATATTAATTAATACATGCATCAATAATAGTCGACGATATAACACTTTATTTTTATCATTACTTGTCTTGTCATACTTTCGTCTTATATATCATGTCTTATCTGGTGCTGTAAGCCTCTTAACGGAATCTGATGGCTGAGCATATTATATTATATTATATTATATACTTTTTGGGTATATGTACTTTTTGAATATATGGGAGGAAAGAAGTATACGAAAAGAAAAAATATATATATAGTGATGAATACTACGATAAAAAAATAAATAAAAATGAGATATATGACTAGATATTAAAGAAAAAAAAACGTGACACTATGTCCCTTTGTGAATTTCTTGACGATAAAAGAAGTAACGATATTAACTGTTTATTGAAAATAAGATTATTTACGTGTATTATGATTCTATATGTATCTTTCAGATGCATAGATATTAGTCGGGTTCCTTTTTTATTGTTTTTCGGGAGATATGAAAAATTTGGGTTGCACAGTGCTTATTACGACTAATTATATAAACTTATATATAAAATTACTTGATATTATGCAACAAATTGCCTAATAAAAATATTATTTCCATCATCAATATTTTTATATTTTAATTGTTCACAAAATAATATTTTTGCTAAACATTTTGTAATACTTCATGAATATGTTTTCTAAAAGGTGTGATAATCAACATACATGAATAATAAAATAACTGTGCTCTGGAAAGTCATTCCGAACTTTTAAAATAAAAAAATAAAAAAATAGTATTTATAAGTAAGACATTGATTATTTACATTTAGTGTTTACAGTACCTAATTGTTTAAATTAAATTATTGATATGGGAGATGGCAGAAATCACTTCTCTCATGATTCTTAAATTATCAAAAATTTGAACCTCAGTAAAAACACATTAACATTATGTGCTACACAGTGTTCGAAATATAGTATGAAACTGTTAAAAAACCATAAAAAAAAAATTGTTCTTACTATATCGTACATAATACTGTAAACAAATAAATAAAAAGTTAAAACGTTTGGATTTTTTATTGAAGCGACTGATAGGAATAGACAACACGCTGAAATATTCGGATATAATGCAGTAGTCGATGGATGTAATTTCAGAAATACATGCAGAATTTCTACAACCTCTTCATGAGAATGCACAATAGTCAAACTCCTTATAAATGGTTTACAAAACCCTTTTCCTTTCTGTAAACCATAAGAAAAAATCAAGAAAGGAAATTTCTTAAAAGGAAAATAAAATAAGGTAATGGAATCTGACACTACCCTGCCCTCATGTTTCTCGATATTTTCCATCAGTAGGGTTGTTACACGTCTAAAGTGGGCTTATGACAGTGTTCTCTCCATCAGACACTGGAAGGACGAAGCAATTATAAGTTGAATGACTAAAAGTAACACAAACAGTGGTGATAAGAAACGTATACCACTGTGATCTAACTATATTCCTTGTTTGGCAGTGGCTGCCTCTTCACGTGGCTTCTTCAACAAAGGTTCCTGGTTTGCCTATGGAAGTACCTAGTGATAAACCACAATAATTTAACATAATTCAACCTTCAGAAGAATGTACTTAAGAGAATAAGTTGAATATCAGTTCAATTCATCTGCCGTTACATGAATACTTGTGTGTACTTACAAGAAAAATAAAATATATTTACTTCCAAGGAAAGAGCATTAACATATGTTGAGCTTGATTCAATTAGTTGCAGCCCAGGTTTTCATACTTGGAGGAATTTAAGTGAAGAGTTTGAGAGTTGTATATTGGATGAAGATGAATGAGTTAAAATATATTAATTGTTTTTTTATCTTGAAACAACAATGCCACCATTTTTTGTCTTTTCTTCTTTCTTGCAACATAGAGGAATGATTGCATTTGCAGGTTACATATGAGGTTATCAGTAATGGTTTTATACAAGACAACAGAGCTGAATTCGAGGTGTAATTGCTAAGGTCATGATCTAGATAAGCTTCATGTGCTTTTATATCTATATAGCGTGTAAGAATTCTGACATTAGTTCTGTTCCTACTAGGTTAAAAAAATATATAGCTTGGTAGAATAGCGATTGAGTGGCATGTAATTATGTGTAGGATCCGAGGTTCTCACAGTGCCATTGTCAGGCAGGATAAAGTAAAGAACAACTTAAATAGAGCTCGTGAAAAATTTATATCATGCCATAAGTTTATCATTTATAAGTTCAAGAAACTCATTTAATAAGTTTAATATATATGTAGGTCATTAAAATTAAAAGAAACTTATAACATTCATAAAGAACTTTCTGTAAATTTAGTAAAAAAATCTTCTGTGTGACCCTTAGGAAATTATATTGTAATATATATATATATATATATATATATATATATATATATATATATATATATATATATATATATATATATATGTGTGTGTGTGTGTGTGTGTGTGTGTGTGTATAAGTTAAAATGGTGAATTTAAAGAAGGAAATTTATGTTGTGGTGCAAGTATAAAGTATTATTTTTAGTACATAATATTCATTTTAATTTAGATTAATAACATTTATTTTATACAAAATCTTAAAAATGTTTTTTAATAACATATGTATAGATTATATCATAATATTAATATTCAAATTTCGTCACTTTTAAACGATCATTTAATTTTTTTATTTAATATGTAAATAGTAAACTAGTATCACTATGGATGACAAATAACAAACTTTAAATTTTAAAGAAATCCAAAACAAAAAATTATATGCCAAAATCAGAACTCATTTATTTATAGTAACTAAACGTTTATTTATACCTAAAAATTATCATACCTAATTGATTTTGTATTGGGAAAAGAGATAAGATCCCTGGAGACAAATGACCAATGTAATACCTAAACACGGGTCCCCCTACTTATCTGTGACAACTCACAAGTCTGACCAACCTGAGTAAACGATCATCAGCATTACCATTATAATCAACACTTTCATATGTTGAATAGCAATTAAATTCGTGGAGCTTTATGTCAAATTTGCAAGAGTTTGGACACATAACAAATTATTTCTTGTGTGTATCGCAAACGACATTGGTATGTCATTATCATTAGCTACGTACACATTTTTTAAGTGACAATGCTTGAAGAAAGTTGTGAAAATCTTTATACATAGATTCAGTGGATCGTTTTGAAAGGCTACTGTTTCAGTTTTGTGGTGCAACCCGTGTAGATTGTGTACTTGTAGTTGTCCTAATAACAACGACTGTGATAAATAGTCTCAGCCTTTACTAATAAAAACTAACACAGGAATGCTATTTTCAACGGATGCATCAAGTTGCGTGTTGTGATAAAATAGTCATCAACGGAATATATCTTGATAGAGATGATACAAGATCATAGGACATTGTGAGCAAACAATCAACGGTTTTTCACCACATATATATATAAGGAACCCAACCCAACAAGAAACACCCGATCTCAGAAATCTTTCCTAATTTCAGTTCACACTAGTACAGCACTTGCTTCTTTTAGCTAAGGAATAGTAGAAATGGTTGACACTTTCAGTATAGAGAGCAGGCTTCACATAAGAGAGTTTGATGAAGATAGAGATGTTAAGGTGGTGGGGAAGCTTGAGAGGAAGTGTGAGATAGGGACTAAAAAGGGGGTCTCCATTTTCACCAACATGATGGGTGACCCTTTATCTAGGATTAGGTTCTATCCCCTTCATATTATCTTGGTGGGTAGCTAATACCTTATCTTGTTCTCCTTTACATGATTATCTCTCCAAATCCAAATATGGGTTCAATTAGTTAATTATAAATATGTATTCCATCCAACAATCATCTTCATATATATGTATATACTCCATTTCTATACTTACATTCTACTATATATGAAGGTTTTATCTGTTTCTAATACATGCATACTAATATATATATGCATCAGATGACAGTACTAATCATATATATGTTTCGTAATGGACTAGGTGGCTGAGCTGCTTGAAAGCAAGGAGCTTGTGGGTGTGGTTCGAGGGTGCATTAAGAGAATGCGAACTCCTTCTGAATCATTGCTGAAGATAGGTTGCATACTAGGCCTTAGGGTCTCTCCTTCACACAGGTACTAAATTAATACTATATATCATATAATGTACCCAATTTCTTTAATTTATCAGGATGAAAAAACTTGAACTTGGTATAACGAAACACATGTGTTGCACTGAATAATACACCACCGACATTTACTCATCTATGCAGGAGAAAGGGGGTTGCACTGAAACTTGTCACCTCAGTTGAAGAATGGATGCTGAGAAATGGGGCTGAATATGCATTCCTGGCCACCGAAAAGAACAACGATGCCTCTAGAAACCTATTTACCACCAGATGCAAATATGTGAGCCTCAGCTCACTTTTTATATTTGTGCACCCAATTAGTTTCCCTGCAAAGCACATTTCCAAGGATATAGAAATCGAGAAGGTAAACATAGACCAGGCAATTTCCTTATACAGGAGAACCCTGAGGGCCAAAGAGTTGTACCCATTAGACATGGATAGTATTTTGAAGGAGAACCTCAGCTTGGGCACCTGGGTGAGTTATTACAAAGAGGGAGGCTTACTCAACTTGCAGAGAAAGGAAGAGAGTGAAGACATTATTACCAACGAAATCACAAGCTCATGGATCATCTTTAGCATATGGAACACTTGTGAGGCTTATAAGCTTCAGCTTAAAAAGTCTCAGCCACTTAGGTTTCTTCAGACAACTTTAAATCATGCAAGAGACAAAATTTTCCCTTGTCTGAGAATGTCGGTGAGTGACTCACTCTGCAGACCCTTTGGGTTTCTCTTCCTCTATGGGCTCCACGGAGAGGGAGAGAACCTTGGGGAGCTGATGGAATCCATATGGAGGTTCACATCAAGGATGGGAGAAAGTTTGAAGGACTGCAGAGTGGTTATAACCGAGCTAGGGTTTGGGGATCCACTCGTAAACCATGTCCCTCAAACAGCTTCTATGTCGTGTATCGATGATATTTGGTACACGAAAAGAATTTCAGGCCACAGTGACGAAAAGGATGATGAACTGCTGATTAAGAGACAAATCGGGAATGTGTTTGTTGACCCTAGAGATTTTTAGGTGAATAACTTTTCGTGGCTACTTTTGTTGATGTATCTAAGATTCTAGCATCGTGATCTCAGCATACTGAGAATTATGTATGCCATTGACTTCAAATTATCTCTTAGTTGAAGGACTACATATTTATGATTAACATCAATTCATCATGTCCCCTTCTTTTCTTTATACTTTTCGGTCTTTTCTTTCTCTAACCCAGATAGACGAATCATTGATGCAACAGTTTTATATCTCAAAAGATGGACTTAAGTTGTTGTTTATCATTCATTGGTTGAACATAAAAGAAAATCGAAATACCTGCATGCTTTTCTTGGAATTTACGATGCAAAATTTCAAACAGACTGCTCCTACTTCAGGAATCGATCGTGGTTCATGGATGAACTTTGAAGATACCCAGTCGTTTCAAATAACAGTTTTATAATTTGATTTCTTTTCAAAATTATCACTAGTTCCAATAGATTAATAGTTGAAATTAGACCTTTTTATTATTGCACTAGTGTATATATATAAAAGATACGGGGATACTGTTTATTACTATTCAACACCATTACCCTCATATGGAATCATAGGGTTACTTGAAAAGGTAAGAGTGGTGCGATTTGCTTATCTAATCTTTGGTGACCGAGTGATTCAAATCAGTTGAAACTGAGCATACATACTGTACAGATGCTGATGCAACAGTTCAAGGTCTGGCAGATCCACTGAGATAAATATTGAGAAATATTTGCATAAGGAAAGTATAAACATTAATATATAGTAATTTGGGTGGATTTGAGTGGTAGTGGGAAAGATGGAATAATTAATATAGATATACGAAATTATATAAGTGATATATAATATAAAAGGAAGAAAGACAAGAAGATAGAAACAATTAAGATAAAAAATAAAATGGAAGAATAAATCAATTTAATTATATTGATTAAATTTTAATTTAAGTAATTTTTTAAATCTTTAAAATTAATTCATAATAATATTTCTTTACAGATATTAACTTTTACTTTTTAAAATGATATTGGTTATTAAACAAACAACATTGATAAGTACTTCTATGATAAATTATAATTATTGTCTATAATGGATATGTAATAAGAGTATTTTCTATGTATATGACTGATTTTAGGACAAAGGTTTCGAAAATAGATGAAGAATGAAAATCGCACTTTTAGTTAAAAAGGTTATATTTAAAACTATTTTATTCTTCATTTGTTAAAAATTCATTATCTTTCTCACATTCAAAACTTTTGAATTTTCTATCTATTCTCTGATATATTTAAAGCTGTTATTCGATATTTTATTTTTTCTGAAATAGTTAGTTAGTAAAGTCTGAATATAAATCAAATTTCATCAATTAAAATTTAAATGTGAGGAAGATTTTATTTTTCTCTTAGATATTTGAATTCTCATTTTCCACGTGCATGTATATAGTGTTTTGGAATTTTTCATTTGCAATTATGAGTTTGATTTTTCGATCAAACTTTCTAATAACAATTTAGGACTTCCTTAAAATTTTATTTTTGTTTAGGTGTTTTGGTGGGGAGCATAGAACTACAGACTAAGAAAAACTAACCTAATCATTTATTTGGTAAAGTTATACAGTAGAAGTATATTTAACTTCTGAACTTGTGAATGAATTTATTATTATATTGGATTGTTTGAATTAAATAACTATTTGGTTTGTAGGAAAATTAAGATTTTTATTTGTGAAATAAAATGAGCAGTCATTTTTTAAAATAGTATTAAGCTTTGCAGGATGATTTTATGTTAGGATTTTAAGATATTACAGTATAGTTAAAAGTTGATTAGTTGATATAATTATGTGCACTAGAATTCACCTACATGTAGCTAAGCATGCAATGGTGTAACATATTTGTTTGATATTATACAGGTTATATATATGTGATTTACTCTAAGTATGGAATGATTACTGATGTAAATATTTAAATCAAAATTTCATCTACTAGAATGTGGTCGAACACACAAATGTGATATTTGCACACGAGTTTATCTCCCAAAAGTATGATTTAACCTATAAAAAGTATGTTCACTAATGTATAATTAGAGTTTTGTCTACATGGATGTGAGTGGGGTTATAGATATATAAAAGACTCAGCTAATGTACACATTTGCATCAAATTTTCATCCAAAAGGAATGCAATTAAGATTAAGGTTTTAAAGGGGTGACTCACCGATAGATATTTAGATCGATGATATAAATATTTACATTGAAATGTGTGGCTCATATTATAAGGATATGATAGGTGTTATGTAATGCATTTAACTTTTACATATTTTTATGTTGTTTAAATATGAATGTGTATCAAAAATATACTACAAGAAAAGTGATGTATATCGACGGATAAATACCGATGGATCAAAATCTTTCTAAAATATTAAAATTACCAATGGAACTATTGATGATAAAGACATTCAGTAAAGGCGGCTTCATTTACCGATAGAATATAAATAAATTCGTCGATAAATTTCGTCTGTAAATTTTTTTTAAATCAGTCGAAAAAACTGTCGGTAAATTATTTTTTCACTTCCGTTGGTAATCCGTCGGTAAATCTGTAGATAATTGGTTTCGTATATATCCCGCAGCTGAGTTTTAAGGTTCGTAGTTGGTGAATGATTTCGAACAATGGAAGAGCAGCGATTTTAATCGATGGTTTCTGTGTCGTTGCTCAGTAAATTGGAGGGTTTGTGAGAGATTTCGGGATTCAGAAACGTATTATTTAACTAAGGGTGAGATGGATAAAGCTTACCTTTTACAGTCCTAAAGCAACAACTCCAATCCAAATTTCCTATCTTGATTTTGGATTGTTTACAGTACATAACCTTTCTTTTGTTTTGTTTTGATTTTTCTTAAGGTGCAGGATGCAGCTGAGTAAATAAGTACGTCATGTAGTTCCATTATTTTACACTCGTTGGAGTTTTGTTCCTTTAACTACCTATTTACTTAACTACCTGTAACAAGTGTGAAGACAAAGCAAGGAAGGAGTACCTGTAACAAGTGTGAAGACAAAGCAAGGAAGGAAGTTGAAAAGAAACCAAAGTTGTGTTGTATTATGATAATGACTGCCAATATGTCTCCCCAACCTTTAGTAGGAAACTTTTTTATTCTTTCTGAGATACGGATGTTGTATGTATGTGTGCTGTAATAATATTTATATAATGCTTATGCATATATGTATATATATGTATGTATGTGTGTTGTAGTAGGATAATAGTTTTGTTGTGCCTATAAAAAAAGGTTTTGTTGAAAATAACCTATAAAAACTTGGAATTGAAAGCTCACCTCAGCTACTGAATTTCCACAAAATGACATTTTGTCATTGGAAAGTTCGTCTAAAAGCTTGTATGGGGATTTCCCAAATTTCGAATATATTTTTGTTTAGGTAAATTGTCAAAAGTATTTGTTATATACAAAATGAGTATTCTTTATTTTTCAACATTATTTTATATTTCAATTTGACCCTCTGTAATTGGCCTTTATTTTATTTTTTAGCTTAATTTATTTTATTAACTGGCAGATTTCTTTCAATTAACTGTAAAGTGTTTCTTTTGGTCAATTTTGATAGTGTCCATCACAATAAATTATGAACGGAAAAAAAATGGAGATAGCAATAATAAAGAGATAGAACACCAAAACAAAAGTTTAAAGGCTATAGTACTTACAGAACTATAACAGTGATTTAATCTTTGCTATAAGATCCCCCATTAAAGATAGAGAAAGTTCGAGATTTATCAAATTTAGAAGATATCTAGACTAGGATTGATTAAAAAGAATAAATGAGAAATTAGTATATTTTCTATTGTATTAAAAATATTTGTTTGTAATGCCGTGTTCGACACAAGGCAAAACACTCTCATGCCATGGTCATTCTATTAAAATCAAATAACTTTTTACAAGACAACACCTAAACTACATTTCTTTGCACTTCCACTTTAGCAGTTCTGTTATTTGGTCGCCATATCCTTCTACCAGATGGAATCCTCTTCTCAGAAGAAATTTTGGGCGCTTCCAACTGAACTTCCAGATTCGACGAATCTATGGATAGCCTTTTCATAATGAAAGCATCCAAATCGAAGTCACTTTCACCATTCGCATCATCGTCGTCGTCGTCACTAGAAAAATCGCCTCTGTTTTTATTTGTTCCCGCAATGTTTCTCAAAGAACTAAACGGCATGTTGTAGGAATTTGGGCTGAGCTTGAGGAGCGTCTTTAAACTGTCAATGGCCGGGTCTAAAATATCTAAGAATCCCATAACCCATGTAGCATCATCCACAACTTCTGTGCGCTGTACCATGCAACAAATAAAATTTGTTATCTTAGCAGTGCACAGGGATATTTTCTCAATCTCAACTTAGCCAAAGTTATAGATAAATTATGATCCTAACTAAATATCTACATGTTACACAGTCCAATCTTTCAATGTACAAGAAATAGCAAGTTAAATTATGTCTCAAGTGGAAATTGGTCTGATATTATAACGGTCCTTGGATCATGAAATATTTGTTCCAATATATGACAGTTACCTGTTGGAAATAGAGATTACGAATCTCTTCAGCACGAACAGAGTTTCCTTGTTCTTCCTCCATTGCTGCCCAAGTCATCCATGTCACGTAACTTTGAGAATTTACATTCAGCGAGGATTTAAATAACCTACGTGCAGCTGAAAGATTGCCAACCCTCTGCTCCAGAACACCCCAAGCCTGCTTGGAGAAAATAGTCACAGCAAGTGATTATTAAGCTATGTCAAGACTCAAGTTGTAACAAGATATGCATGCGTGTCACCTGAAGACATCTGGCAGCAGTTTCACTGTTCTGATCAATTGATAGTGTTTTTTGGTAGAATTCTCTGGCTCTATTCATGTTTCCTTCCTTCCACTCCATCCAACCCCAAGCCTGTAACCCCCAAATTTTTCTGGTCAATCATTCTCATTTGAAAAATACGAAAGAAAAAAAAATGTATAGGTGGGAATCAAAATTCTGCAATAAAATAGAAATCGTGATTCATGGAACACGGTGTTTTAAATCTGAAAGATAAACTATCTTGCATATTCAATTGGAATATTCTTTGAAACATTAATTAGGATCCAGAACCAGATGAGGACAGTAAGAAAAATGCCATGATAAATATATGGCACTAATAAAAATCAAATAGAAGTGGCATATTCTGATTCTCTTTAGTCTTTCTAAAATATCTTACTTCATGCTAGTCAGCACCGCATCATGAATAGAGTAATTCCTCATCATGTCAAACTTAGTTCACGGAAGATTATAAAAAAAGGAAAGAAAAATTGGGTAATGATATTATTTAAGGTAAATGATCCAATAGAAGAAATTTCTTACAAACCAAACAGGTTGGTGCCTTGGATTCAATTCTGACGCTCTCCTGAACAAAACCCGTGCAAGGTTTGCAGTTGAGTGTTCGTATTCTAACAAAGCAAGAGATTGAAGTAGAACAGCATCCCTCGGATTTAGAGTGTGGCCTATCTTTAAAAGCTTTCTTCCCTTGTCAACGTTGCCAAGGTTTGCTTCAAAAACGCCCCATACATGCCAAGCAAACCTATTTTTAGGACTAGCCTGAACTGCTTTCTATAAAAGAAAAACAGAATAACTCACATAAGTCATCCAACACCAAATGTGTATATACTCTGTCTGGTTCAACCAATCAGATGAATCAGAGTGAAAATACAACCTCAAACAATTTCCTAGCAGCTCGGTAGTTCTCCTGTTCCACCTCCATTTGCGCCCAACTCTATTTAGAAAGAATAGATATGATTTGATGAGATAACAAGCACTAAATACAAGTTTACTTGAGAAACGATATCTGAGGGATAACCATGACTTACAAGCCAACTAGCACAGCTATTAGGATTACACTTTGTGGCCTGATTGAATAAATAACGAGCCTGCTGATATCTTTTTGCTCTAGCTTCGAGCAATGCAAGTGTTTGGTATATGTACTCATTCTGTCCACCATATTGAAGGCCTTTACCGAGTAGGCTCCTTGCCTTCTTTATATTTCCCTGCTTTAACTCTAGAACTGCCCATCCATGCCAAGCAGCAACGTGCTTCTTATCAGCAACCGTGGCAGCATCAAACAACTCTCTTGCTCTCCTGATATTTCCCATTTGCATTTCAAGAACAGCCCAGCACTGTCCAGAGAGAACTCGCACTTATTAACTTCAGAGGTTAAAATTCAACGTATCAGAGTATTGGAAACAATCACTCCCGTTCCTGATATTATTTTTAACAACTTGATTGCATATTAAATATAGATAAGGTCAGAGGTAACATGCATCACTCTGATCTTTAACAATTGGCTCGTTGTCTAAAGTGTATGGGCCTATTTGGGAAAACTTCTAAGAAAGAGAAAATGAAATAAGTTTCTCTACGAACTAATATTAGTTTATGCATAAGTTAATTTATAAAAATTCTCTTGTATTAGTTTCTCTAAAAGATGAATTTTAACTAATGCATAAACGAACTTTAGCTAACAAAGAAGTCAGGCCTGTAGAAGTAGAGCAATTTGTGCAAGCAGACTCTTTGCAGAGGACCTCCAATTATTCAGGGTCTCCAGATTTTAAAATCCCACAACATAAATCTTTTGGAGAAAGTACATTATGAAAACATGGTCAATGAATTCGCTTCAAAAAGTGCTAGAAGGATAACTCGTTTTACGTATAAGGTTGTTTTAATTTGATATTCTATTTGGATGTCAGTATCAATGTAAATAAAGTAGTTTGAAGTTTTTGTAATATATTTTGTAAAAATGCAATCATATTATAATATTTTGAAATATTAAATTAAGCCTTTATTTTTAAATATTATAAGTGGAAGGGCTCAATTTTCTATTAGAACAGGAACTCTGAAAAATTTTAAGACAGCTCTGGACGAAGTCTACTTCTATTTTATTCTCTTAGAAATGCTTATAAAGAAGTTTACCCATACAGATATTGCTGAGAGTTTACAGATAAGCAGCTTGTCTCCTGAAATTTGTAACTAACACTCTCACTAAACCACATTTCTAAAGAGGAAGAAATGGGATCCAACCATGATTCCTCCTATCTTCACTGCTTCGTGTTCATAATGATGGTGCAGATAAATAAGTTTTACTATTAAATAACAAAATTACCTTGATCCAAATCCGGTTAAATTTAGATGCTATGAATTATCATATTTTAAGAAGTAGATTTTAAATCAGGATTTTCAACACATTTAGCTAAGTCGAGATTCTCAACTTAAAATTATATATTTAAGGGTGAATGACTCGATAAGCCAATAACATTGATGACTTTCATATCATCTTAAAAAGTTAACTTTAAGTTTAACTTAACTTTATAAAACAATTTGTAAGGTAAGATTTGTGACAACTTATAACCTATTATGTCTTTTCTTAATTGATATGAAATCTCCAACATCCCACGAGAATTGCAAGCACTATGTTGGGAATTCTAAATTTTTAACACACTCTCTAATAGTCTCTAAGTCTGGTTTTTCAAGTTAAAATTAAATGTAGTTCTCTTACGAAATCAAACATATCAACACAATGAGTTTATTGGACAAACATGATTTTGAAGGAGGCAAATGAAACAGTAGACGAAAGGCAGCCAGCTAGAGAGTGTGAAGCATGATCATCACATGCAAAACACACTTGAACACTAACCTGCCAAATGTAGGCATTTTCACCCTGCGTAGCCTGGCAACCCTTCTCGTATATCTCTCTGGCTTCACCTGTTTTCGATTGCTTGCTCAAAATCTTTCCAAGTACCACGTAAGGTCGACCATCTTCAGGCCAAAAGCTTATACACTTCCATTCCCAATCAAAACCATCGGAGAGAAATTAGCAATATTTCCACAGAAACAAATTAGTAACTAAAAAGAAAAAGAAAAACGTGACACCACACCTTTTGAAGCAATGCCTCTGCTTCTTCATATCGAAAGCTTCTTCTAGCCATAAGTTTTGCCCTGTATAACGCCAAGTCCAAATTCACTGTGAGGGGTCTCTCTTTCGATTCCATTCTCTCAGGTTCAAACATGGGCATCTTCTTCGCGAATTTCGCCAGCCCCGCGTCGATCGCTGAAGCCTTCTCGTCGCCACCGTCCTCCGCCTCATTCTCCTTCTCTTCCTCCTCTTGGCCGGAAAAATCTGTCACCGGCCGGCGAACCAAAAGGGCTTCCTCGGAGCCCGAGTCTTCAGGCGAAACTGCATTGCTTGGATTCTGTTCCGATGAAAGGGCATTTTTGTCCAGCACCGTGGTGTACGAGGAGGACGAGTCACTGAGAGAGCAACACGGAGCGTGTGTGTGTAGGGGCAAAATGGGTACTTTATGTGTGAGCTTGAAGATGTTCTTGGACTGAGTTACGAAAGCGAAGGTGGAAGAGGAAGAGGAAGGGAGGGCGTTCATTTCTGGTTAACGGACTAAACTGTTTCGTGTTTTCTACGTAGAGAGCAATTGTTGAAGAAGAAGAGAGTGAGGGGAATTACCGTTATTACCCTCCGTTGGAGTCCTAAAGATGGGTTCATTGGAATTTTGTGATTCAAGTGGAAGGGTAGTTTGGTAGTTGTACATGCTATGTGTCAGTGGACTGAAATTATCCACGTAACTACGTGGCTTATGTGGCTGAGGCTTTCATCCTTAATGCAGATTTTAGTCACACGTGTGGCTTCGTGATTGGCATGTGTGTGGTCGGGTTCCTGATTTGACAAACGTGGATATATCATAACGATTAATAAACGGGATAATATTTGTCACACACAGACACCAATTTTCACTTTCAAACACAAAAGGACTGCTTGTCTCATGATTAACGGGAATACATGAAAACGGTATATATTGATCGGAAGTGGTTTGAAAGGATTAACAAAAAAAAAATTATTAAAGTAAATTCTTATCCTCTTATTTTAAAAAACATGTTTAATTTCGTATCAAAATAAATACTGATTAATAAACGATGAGATGAAAAACTATATATTGTATAAATTATTGTATATGAAATTTGTATTGTATTTCCTACATTAATTAATGTAAGATCCCGATTTTAGCATATATATATATATATATATATATATTAGTTGATATAAATATATAAACTCTGTCTTTATAGTGTTTAAAGAATATTTAAATTTACGTATATGTTGGTTTTCACTTGACATTCAATATTTACTTTTATACATAGGTTTAAGTTTTAGGATGGGATAACTTAATTTAAAATATTGTTCTGATATATAATCTCTCCACGTAGATCATGTCTCAAAATATCAATAATCATATAACACGAGTTGCTAAATTATCGTCAGGATAAAAACATTATATTAAATATGTATTTCTTAAAATAATAATTAATTCTAATTTTTTAAAATTACTTTATATAAATATATATACTACTTAGTCAAATATACACCTCTCATTAAATTAGATGTACTCGTAACATCAAATCAGATATAAACCTAGTGAAGTCAAGATATTCACTACAAACTAACATAGTTAATACCAAGCCATTGAAATTTATACCATTCCGAATATTAATACATCAATCCTGTCACTAAAAGTAACACATCCACGAAAGATCACACAAAGACCAACACACACAAAATTTTATATATATATATATATATATATATATATATATATATATATATATATATATATATATATATATATATATATTATTTTTCAGTTTCAAAGAAAAAAAAAAGACTTAGAGAGATAAAATTTATAATTAACAGAGAATAAAAATATATATTCTTTATTAAATTCATTTTTGCTAAAGTTATCACATCTTACAAATGAATTAATAATTCAATGTAATAATAATCTTCAATCATATTACATTTTAATTTTGAAAATTATAAAATAAAACAATAATTCTAGTTTATTTGTAAAATTTAAATAAAGCAAAGTCAATATTTTATTATATCATTATATAGAAAAAAAAATCTATATAATCGCCCAGCACCTGTCACAATTTTTCTTATCAATAATAAAAAAGGATAAAAAAAAAAAACACTAACTCTAGTTACACAAAAGCATCAGCAAGTAACATTTGCTGCTAACATTCCAGACCCTCCAATAAGAGTTCACTAGGCTCCAAATGTTGCTAGTGTGATAAAATTGAGAAAGAAAAATGCAAATTGATTTAACAGAAAAGCTTAAAAGATCAAATCAGAAATATATGTTGGACTATATAATTACATATATATTTAAAAGGACTAATAATGTTTGTGGCGAGAATATTTACACATACATGGGCATTTAAAAAATCTATTTAAATTTTAAAAGACATTTTTTTACTTAGTCTCATTGAGAAAATGTTTTCCTCATCAGAATAGGTGAGTGAATTCCAAATTAAAGGCACTGGGTGTGAGAGTGGTAGCCGCGTTTTGTCGCTATGCTATGCAGTTGGAATCTCAACCAATAAACTTTGTCACTTTGCGCTAGGAATCTTGGTTTATCAACACAAAAGCATCTTGAACCACCATATTAAATTAATGAATTAATAATCTTGATTAATGAAGCATCTTAATTAAATTAAACCAAGGGAGAAAACCAAACAAGGGACGAGGGAGAGAGACAAAGCACGATCATGAGCAATCCCCTGAACCTAACATCCAACCTCCTCTTCTTCATCTTCCCCTTGATCATCTTCTACGCAGCCTACACATTCTCCACACTCCAATCAAAGCAAACCAATCTCATATTTTACGTTCATGATCACTTCACCGGCGACCACGCGACGGCGACTACGGTGGCCGGAAAGACTGGACCTACCTCCAGCATCCTAAAGTTTGGCACTGTGGCCATTGTGGATGACCCAGTTACAGAAGGACCCAATATCGATTCAGCACTCATTGGTAGAGCTCAGGGTATGTACATAAATTCGCAGCTTGATGGGAAAGGCTTGTACATGGTTTTCTCTGTGATCTTCACCTCTGGGGAATTCAAAGGTAGCAGCTTGGAGATTCAGGGATCTGATCTATTCACAATGAAGGAAAGAGAGTTCGGAGTTGTGTCTGGCACTGGTTATTTCAGGTTTGTGAAAGGGTACGGGATTATGGAAACTCAGTTCATGGATATAGCTACTCTTAGGGCCACTCTTAAACTCAATGTAACAGTCAAACATTACTAAGAAATCTCTGTTATGTTTTCTAGAATTTAATTTGTATTGTCAAAACACTTCCAACTATAAGACATTATTTTGTGTAATAAAGAAATTAGTTTGATTCAGATTCTAAGCAAAAAAAATTTCTTGATACAACACATCCTTTTGTTCACGATAAATTAAAGTATCTTATCCTACACAAATATTGTAAAATTTAATTTGATTTAATACACAGCTTGGTTATTACATTATATATGAGCTTCTCTAGAAGTCTCTTCTATAATTTTATTTATTAAAAGTAATATTTGCTTATTGATGTATTATTCATAAATGGAATTTGAACCGTGTTTAGTATGTTACAAATTCCTTCGTTGCTATGAACATGGGGAAAAAGAGATCAAGGCTGATTATTGTATATATTCCTCTCTTTTTTCTCATGGAAATTGGAAATTTTCTTTAACTTTAATATTTAGATACGTTAAAATTTTCCACAACAATTTTTTTAGATGAGTTAAATTTAGGATTTAAAAGATATTCGGATAAGTTGAAACATTACAACTACAGGATTTGATTTTGTTTTTCCTTCTCGCGTTAAGTACTTGGACTTTCTTGTGTTCTACAGATTACAAAAAGACGTATTTTTAATCTTTATATTTTTTACTTAATATTAGGTTCCTAATTACTATAGAAATCATCATGTGTTTTTAGGTTCGAAGATCATATTTATCAATATGAAAAACCTACATTAAAAATTTAATGACACTTTTTTTTAACCGTGATATGATAAAAATATTTTTAATATGTTCTTAACATCATGGTTAAAAAATATTTTTAATAATATAATATTTTCTAATTGAATGATATACACTGCAGTATATTATAATTAAATTCTCTATATAAATAACACATGTGTACTTTTAAATTATTATTGTTGGCAGATAACTGTTAAAAAAACAATGTTTTCTTCACTTTGGATGATACATATATAAAAAATTAACGTTTTTTTAATATTCTTAACATATTTTTACAATTACATAACTTTTTATAAGTCTTATTTGATAACATATATATATTTTAAATTTTTTAGATTGGTTTTTCATTTTTTTTACGACTCCATCATTCCCTTAACAAAGAATAAAATAATATAAGTTTTTAACAGAAAAAAATGTAGATATAATTAATTATCTTTTCTTTAAAGTTTTTTTCATTTAAATAATAGATTATTATTCGAACGAAATTATTCTCCTATTCAGAGAAGATAAGTAACTAAAATAAAAATATCTTACTCAAGTAACATATATTCAAAAAAATACTATTAAATTGTTGATTATATATGTGTGTATTAAGTCTGAAGACTTAATAAAATTTTAGATTTTACTGATAAAATAATATTAAAAAATCAAAATCATTGTTACTTAACAAGATAGATAAAAAACAATCGTGTCATGTAAGATTGTTACATGAGATTTATATTAAAGAGGTTAAATTGTAAAACAAGTGTTAACCTTTAAGTTTGTTGTTTTAGATATTATATGGATAACATGTGTATTTTTTTAGGCTTTATGTAAAATTTCTCATTTTGATCATATAGATTATGAATTTGAATATATTATATGGATAAAAATTTCTCATTTCAATCCTATAGATTGTGAATTTGGAAGGGAAGAAAGCTGTAAAAGATTTAATATATTTGCTTATGATGTTCTTTTGTGTTGGATGTACATATATTTACAATATATATGACATTTTAATAGAATTAAAAATATAATATTGAGATGTTATGGAATGTTCTACTAATCTTATATTATTCATAATTTTATATAGTTTTTTTACGGTGTAGGTTAAGTTATAATTTTACACTACAATTATTAGTTATATTAAAATTTGTTAAAATCAAACAACATATACCAAATTATTTTAGATTAGCATTTAATTATATATACATATACATACATATATATATATATATGTATATATATATATATATATATATATATATATATATATATATATATATATATATATATATATATTAAAATACACCTCAGTGTTATGTAAGAATAATAAATTTGGACTGTGTTAAAATTATAACAGAATAAAAAAGATCTTAATTAAATAAATTTTTCATTTAAATTTAAAGTTATTAAATAATATAATAGTTTATATAGTATAAAATAACACATTATACCAATTTATTTTTTTTAACCTATATATTGCATTATTAAATAATTTTTAATTATATATTTTTCAAATTTTATATCCTTATAATTGTAAATAAAATCATGTTATTAATAATCATATCTCCCGTTACATGTTATTTTATTTATGAGAACAGAATATTTTTAAAATAATATCAATAAAAATAAATTTGTTTATTACCTAAATAGAATATTTTTTTTGCATTCAAACTTCTTAATCTCAGCCTCATTTAAGATAAATCAAGCATGACAAAACAACATCTCGATATATTATGTGTTTTATTAATTCAAAGTATGCATCACATCAATTTTATATACAGTGTTATCAAAGAAGCTTCGATTTAATAGAAGTTCTTCTAATGTGTTTTATTCACGGGAGATAAAGTTCACACTGTTGACGGTCATGATTGAATGACTACTTTTATTTTTATAAATTATTTGAAGTTGTGAAATACAATTAAAGATTAGGATTTAAAGTCTACTTTAAAAGAAAAAACACATATTATCTAAAGTTGGTGTATTTTTTTTTCTATATCTCAATCACTTATACCTTAATTTAATGCATCTTAATTATAGTGAAGTGTAAAATATTTAATTTAATTTTAATATTTGATATTAAAAATTTTTATGTAACAATGCATCTTAGATATATTTACTATACAAAAGATAACAGATTCATAAGACACACATATATATATATATATCAATACCACGTGACTTATATATTTCATTATTTAAATATCTAACACTTAAGCACAATAATAAATAATATATATAATCATGACTCACCTTTTAAGCAATATTAACTTATAGAACATATTTTCTTACTATATATCAATAATATTTATATTAAAAACACTTATATAATATAAAAAATACACAAAAATATTATTTAATAAAATATATATATATATATATATATATATATATATATATATACATATATATATATATATATATATTCGCATTAAGCTCATAAACTAACATTGAATATTTTTATTCAAATAATCACAACTTGAACTAATTTTATATAATTATCTAACAAAACTGATAATAGATAACAAATAATTCAAACTACACAAATATCATCTCATACATTCAAAATATGTTCAAGAACACATAATCTTACATAAAACTCAATGTACTGTGACCACATTACCTTATGCACACAATTTATTCTAAGATTCT